>SMVB01036193.1_pt1 | contig 20873 bp, 17 predicted proteins | sample 2456461 | NCBI WGS metagenome assembly SMVB01 (sample SAMN11095934, study PRJNA526329) | marine sediment metagenome | biome: Marine sediment; feature: Surficial sediment; material: Deep marine sediment; isolation source: Hadal surficial sediment | place: Pacific Ocean | collected 2014-05 | depth...
ATCACTGCCAAATGCCTCTAGGTCTTTATTGGATAACGCTCGAATCGACTCAACTTCCAGCATCCGTTTCATGTAGGCCAGTTCTTGGTCATATCCCTTTTCATGAATCAGCGCCGTGCAGCTCGTCCAAAACTCCTTGGGATCAATTTTGGCATGCCGGAGTATCGTATGATCCTGCATGTAATCGGGACTCAGCGTATGATCGAAATCATACACAATGGCAATGATATTATGGGGATGAGTCATGAACGGTCCTCTCGGATAATGAGGAGACCCAGTGTAAGTAGACAAATGAAAGCTGTCAACGAAGGGAGGGAGAGGAATGGGGAATAGGCTGAAACAAACAATTGGATGGGTGAAAGGGATCTAGGTTCCGTATCGCATCCTGGTTCCTACTTGGTAGGGAATTTCCTGCGCATGGAGTTCTTTGGGGAACAATGTGGTGGCGGTATGAGCCTCGTGAATACTGGCTCCATCTCAATTACATTGGGAGAGGTCTATCCCGCGAAGGTCGGCTTGCCGGAAATAACTCCCGCTGAAATTCATGCCGGTGACTTCAAGCCCGCGAAGGTCTACGCCCCAAAAGTCACAATGGGTTGTCCCCGTTTTGGACACGGGCATTGAGTTGGGTGATTTGTCCGTCCCGAAGCAATTGATACATCGGGTCAGTCGAGAATGCGGGTTTCACCTGTTCCGTCCTTTTGCTCGAGGTCTTTTAGTGAAATCGTTCAAGGATCGTCATTACTTAGGTATTGAGGCTGAAGACTACATACCTAAGTCGTTTAAAAAATCGCTTTAATCAATTCCTGAATACTCCGTTGCATGTCGGTGTCGTCGGTAATCGGTTGGGTAATGGCCGCCTCACAGGCACGGGCAGAAGTGACGCCTTGTTGAATTAAAACTCCTGCATAAATTAAGAGCCGGGTGCTGACGCCTTCTTCCAATCCATGGCTGCGTAAATTCCGCACTTTTCCCCCGAGTTTGACGAGGCGCGTGGCGATGTCTCGTGAAATCTTCGCTTCATGTTCGATGATGTGTATTTCTGTTTCCTTCGGCGGGTAGCCGAATTCAATGGCCATGAAACGTTGTTTGGTGCTGTGTTTTAATTCTTTGAGAACGGATTGATACCCCGGGTTGTATGAAATGACCAGCAGGAAGTCATCCACGGCCTGAATGATTTGGCCTTTTTTTTCAATCGGCAAAAAACGCCGGTCATCGCTTAAGGGATGGATGAGGACGGTGGTGTCCTTACGCGCTTCGACCACTTCATCTAAATAGACGATGGCGCCATGTTTGACGCCTAAGGTCAGTGGCCCATCCACCCAGACGGTTTCATCGTTTTTTAAGAGATAGCGACCGATGAGATCCGATGCCGTCAAATCTTCATGGCAGGCTACGGTGATGAGTGGCCGATTGAGTTTGTAGGCCATATGCTGAACAAATCGGGTTTTCCCGCATCCGGTCGGCCCTTTGAGCATTACCGGAATTTTATTGCTGGCTCCTACCGAAAAGAGCTCGATTTCCCCGTTCACTTCCTGATAGAACGGTTCTTCGGTGACCCGAAATTGTTCAATGCCGAATTCCTGCCCTTTCATGAGTCATCCTATTCTAGACGTAATCTGTTTAATGTGAAGAAATACGGTAACTACATAGGTGGATAGGTTGAAAGGCTAGCACTCAGCATACTCGACGTGCTGGATGATCATGCATGATTGTCTCCTACAAGCCTTCGGCCTTCAGTCTATTCATCTGATTCGTGATGAAATAACAATCCCGCCATTATACGGGGGACATTTGTGAGAGGACAACTCTACGTCTCGATATCGTGTTTTTAGTCTCATTGATGGATTGGAAAAACCTCGGGAAGGGGAGGGAAGTGCTCAGGCTTTAGGAACTCGCCTTGTCCAGCTTTGTGAGGTCATGCTACCATTCCGAGCATTCTATGCACTGAACTCGCACCCAGGACAATTGCTTGTCCGTGATCCTTTAAGTTGGGGTGCTTCGGTTGCCTCTCACACCACTATTGTTTCGCTCGTCAGAATTAAAGAAATCAGTGTGGACCGTTTCTCATCTATTGCCATCCGTGGAAATCCCGGGATTTGTCTTATCTTAAGTAAATCTTTTCATGACGCCTCACCCCTACCACACGTTTCGAACGCATCTTATCAATGATGGACTTTTTGTTGACGGGAAAGAAGATTCCTGGCGCATCGGGTGCCGTCCTTTTGTGCTCTCGATCCGGCAAGCTCAATTTCTGAAAAATCTCGGCCCGCATCTCCTGGCGTTGTATCAGGCGATCAATCGATTATATCTTGAGAGTCTGAAAGGCATACAACCTCGATGGGTTCATGAATATTTCGATATGGGTAAGCCGGGCGATCTGTTGGAGTTTGCCCGGATGAATCGGTTTAAAAATCAAGTGCCTGGGGTGATTCGCCCGGATTTGATTCTGACGGATTCCGGTATGGCGTTGACGGAACTCGACTCGGTTCCTGGCGGAATCGGGTTAACCGGCAGTCTGAGTCGAATGTATTCGCAACAGGGCGCGGAGGTATGGCCTAGCCCGGATAGCTTGATCAACAATTTTTCCCGCATGTTACAAGGGGCTCTCAAGGGGCAGCCTCAACGTATGGCCATTGTGGTATCAGATGAAGCGGATGCCTATCGAACCGAAATGCAGTGGGTGGCCGCCCAATTGGTCCAGAGTGGGTGGGAAGCGTATTGTGTTCATCCACGGGACATTCGATTTACGGAAGAAGGGCTTTTTGTTCAACAAGAAGGTCAAGACTATCCTGTTTCCCTGATCTACCGGTTTTTTGAATTATTTGATCTCAAAAACATTCCTAAGGGGGAATTAATTCAATATAGTGCCAAAAAAGGCCGGGTTGTGGTGACGCCTCCCTATAAGCCATGGATGGAGGAAAAAATGGCCTTGGCGTTTATCCACCATCCCATGTTAGAACCGTTTTGGGAAAAGACGCTCTCTCCGGAAGCTATTGAGTGCCTTCAAGCGAGTATTCCACCAACATGGGTCTTGGATCCACGGCCTCTTCCACCGACTGCCGTCATCCCCGGTTTGCGATATCGAAATCATGCCGTGTCAAGTTGGGAATGGTTGGGAGAGGCCACGCAAAAAGAACGGCAGTATGTGATGAAGGTGTCAGGATTTTCCGAATTGGCCTGGGGGAGCCGCAGTGTGTCGATTGGTCATGATATGTCGCAGCAAGCATGGAAGAGCACCCTCTCCCATGCGCTGGATTCCTTTCGCACGGTCCCCTCAATTCTTCAAGCATTTCACAAAGGGAAGCTGGTTGTGGTTGAATATTACGATGACTCATCTTATGCGGAAACTCGCATGGAAGGGCGGGTCCGGTTGTCGCCCTATTATTTTGTGGTGGATGGCCAGGCCGAATTAGGTGGTGTCTTGGCCACGATCTGTCCCAAAGATAAAAAGATCATTCATGGCATGCGCGATGCGGTGATGGCTCCCTGCGGAGTTGAAAAGAAAGAATAACAAGGCTATCGGTGAAACAGACGAAGGTGAAGTGAGACTGATACAATGAGACCAAGGCTCATGCCTTACATGTGAAACACGATGAAACTTTATCACACAGAATGGTGCCCGGAATGTGAAGTGGTTCGGCAAAAGCTGGCAGAGAAGGGTATCGATTACGAACATGAAATTGTGCCTGATGTGCGTTCGTTTCGAAGCTCTGTGTATGAAGCCTCAGGTCAATATTATGTGCCGGTTTTGGTTGATGGCGAGATTGTGCTTACGGAGACAGCAGATATCATTCACTATCTAGATAGCCATTCTCGAAAGATGGCTGAATCAGGAGCCACTTCCAACCCACCTCTCAGGCCGGCAGAGGAAAGGAACGAGTAAGTTATGGCAGATTGGAAAAAAGTTCTGGCTCAAAGTATCACAAAACCCAAAGATTTGGCCGAACAGCTGGGCGTAGATGAAAAGGAAATAGAGGCTATTGTTGGTCCCTACCCCATGCGAATTACGCCTACCGTCCTGGCAACTATCAAAAAAAAGGGCGATGCGATATGGAAACAGGTGGTGCCCGAAGCCATTGAATTGGACGACATTGATGCTGTAGATGATCCTCTAGAGGAAGATACTGATAGCCCGGTCCCCCATTTAGTGCATCGATATCCGGATCGAGTCCTGCTCATGGTGACCAATCAATGTCCGATCTATTGCCGTTTTTGTACACGAAAACGGTTAGTGGGAAAACCAGGATTTCTGAAGAAGGGTGAATTGGATCAGGCTGTAGCCTATCTGAGGGAGCATACCGAAGTCCGGGATGTTATCTTATCCGGGGGCGATCCGCTCATGTTACCCGATCATTTAATTGAACGGATTCTCAAGTCGCTTCGGTCGATTCCTCATTTGGAATTAATTCGATTCGGGACTCGCGTTCCGGGGACGCTTCCGGAGCGTATCACGCCGGAATTGTGTGAAATCATCAAGCAATACCATCCCGTTTATATGAATTTGCATTTTAACCATCCGGATGAGTTGACGCCGGAAGTCATAGAAGCTTGCGAACGGTTAGCCGATGCGGGGATCCCCTTGGGGGGCCAAACCGTCTTGCTCAAAGGGGTCAACGATGATCCTGAAATCATGAAGCGCTTAATGCATAAATTGCTCCTTGCCCGAATCAAACCCTATTATTTATATATGGCTGATCTGACAAAGGGAACGAATCATTTCCGGACCACCGTGGAAACCGGGTTGAAGATTGTGCAAGCGCTTCAGGGTCACACGAGTGGTATGGCCGTTCCTCATTTTGTCATCGATGCGCCAGGAGGCGGTGGGAAAATCCCGTTATTACCGAACGAATATCTCTTGGGTTTGGATGAAAAGGGAGCGGTCCTCAAAAATTTCGAAAATAAAACCTATTTTTATCCGCAACCGTCAACAAAAAATAATCGAGAATTGCCAATGGCGGATAACCGGGAATTGCCAATGGTCAACATATCCGCGTCGCGTGATATGTGCAGTGCCGGAGCTATGGATGAGTAGGGGCCGTTACGCAATACCCGTGTTCTTCGCTCATTGTCTCACTCCACCATTGTTTCGGTCCATTGCGTCGGATATTTCGTGACAGATCGTTAATGGCCTCTCCACGTCAATCAGGCATTCTCCCCTTCCAGCAATTACGCACGTATGTACGTCGGGGTGTCATTCGCGCTGATGTGCCAATGACTTCGGAGCAAATCCAACCCGCGAGTATTGATTTACGATTAGGTACGAAAGCCTATCGATTGCTGAGCAGTTTTCTTCCGGAACCTTCTGGTCAACAGTCGCAATTCACGATTGAAGATCTGTATCGGTCGGATTTGGTGATGTACGATATGGATTTGAGCAAAGGCGCCATTTTGGAAAAGGGCCATGTCTATTTGGTGCCGTTAATGGAACAGCTCAGGCTTCCCAAAGATATACGAGGCCGGACCAATCCGAAAAGTTCCACGGGCCGATTGGATATTTTTACCCGTGTTATCACAGACCTTCATGTGGGATTTGATGAAATCCGTTCCGGCTATCAGGGGCCGCTGTTTTTGGAAATTGTGCCCCGGTCGTTTACCATTCGAATCCATGCGGGGTTGGCATTGAATCAATTGCGGCTCCTGTCGGGGAAGCCGTTGGTCTCCGATTCGTCACTCCGGGCCGTTCACCGTAAAACACCGCTGTTGTGTCATAATGGTGAGGATGGAACGTCCGACCGTCCGTTATCGATAAAAGATCTGCGTGTCGATAATGGATTGTTTCTTCGAGTGGATTTACGCGGCAACGAAGATCAAGGCCAGGCCATTGTCGGCTACCGGGCCAAGAAAAATAGTCATATCATTGATCTGAGTAAGATCGGCCATTATGCTGCCGCAGATTACTGGGAACCACTCTATCGCAATAGTACCGCGACCATGTTGTTAGAGCCGGAGGAATTTTATATTCTCGCCTCGAAAGAGCGCATCCACGTTCCTCCGGGGTATGCAGCGGAAATGGTGGCGTATGACGCAGCTTGCGGGGAATTGCGCACCCATTATGCGGGGTTTTTCGATCCGGGGTTTGGCTATGCCAACCCTACGCGAAAAGGCACGCAGGTGGTGTTGGAAGTGCGGCCACATGATGTGCCGTTTCGTATTCAAGACGGCCAAACGTTTTTCAAAGTCATGTACGAACGCATGCAAGCTATTCCCGCGCATCTGTATGGATCGTCGATGGGATCGTCCTATTCTCAGCAAGGTCTGACGTTAAGTAAACATTTTAAATGGTAAATACATGATGAGTTCCGACCCAGATCAGCAACAATCTGAAGACCGTGTCTCTCAGAAAACTCCTGTCCGTCCACCTGTTCCTGAGGAGGAATCGGAAGCGCAGGAAAATCTTAAATTGCGTGTGGCTATGAAGATGGTGGGATCAGCCATGGTCTTCGTTGGATTTTTGCAGGTTTTTCTTTCTGTGAATACCGGCGCGGAAATTAGCATCTTTCCTATGATTATTTATTTTTCAGGTATGGCCTTGTGGGCCTATTCCTCCGTGGATACGCCCACGATTCGCTATACCGTGATTGCCTTGTCGCTACTCTGTGCGATGGCATTCATGCAATTTGGGGAAGTCCTGTTCTGGCATAAATATGCTATTTACTGGGGTACTGTCGGAATGGTCATTTTTTTCATGTTTCAAACGCCAAAGAAGGTAGACGATTAGTACGCGATCCTTCCCTATTCCCACTCATCCCCTGCCTGTCCGGGATCTCCCCTGAATGAGTATTGCCGTCATCATTCCAGTCTTGAATGAAGAGGATGCGCTGCCCTCTTTGCTCAAGAGGCTGCTGCCGTTGGATTTTGAAGAAATTATCCTTGTCGATGGGAGTAGCCAAGACCATACGGTAGAGGTTGCTCAGACGTTTTTTGAAACGCCGCATCATCCCCGTTGCCGGATTCTTTCAGGACCCAAAGGCCGTGCCGTGCAAATGAATGCCGGGGCTGCGAAAGCCACGACTGATATTCTTCTATTTTTACATGCTGATACGCAGTTGCCGCACAATGCGAGAATTGTGATTGAGCAAGCGTTGTCAACATCACACGTTATCGGAGGCCGGTTTGATGTGCGGTTCCCTCATGATCGAGGCTATGCGTGGATGGTCAGCCGTCTGATGAATCATCGCTCCAGGGTATCCGGAATCTGCACAGGAGACCAAGGCATATTTGTGAGGCGGATAGTCTTTGAATCCATGGGTGGCTTTTCTGACATGCCCTTGATGGAAGACATTGAATTCAGTTGGCGGTTGAAACGAAAAGGAGGCATCATTGCGTTGAGAGAAACGGTGATCACCTCGTTTCGACGGTGGGAACAGCAAGGTCCGCTCCGAACGATTCTGGGAATGTGGATCTTACGATTTCTCTATTGGCTTGGATGGAGCCCGCATCGTCTTCACCGGTATTACCATCATGTCCGGTAACTCTTCACGAACACGGCGTTCTGGTTCCCCGCAACAAGGCCAGGGTCGAAATCGGCCGACTCCCCCGCCGAATTCAGCGGCCCTCATCATTTTTGCCAAAGCCCCGATAGAAGGATACGTCAAAACACGTCTCTGTCCGCCCCTCACTCCGGATGAAGCCGCCAGCCTGCATGGAAGTCTTGTGTTGGATGTACTCGACCGATGCCAATCGCTCAAAGGGATTGATCGAATATTGGCAGGAGCGCCAACCCGGGAGCACCCATTCTTTGGAGCCATGCACACCCGGTTTAAGATTCCGGTCTGGGATCAAGTGGGCGACGATCTTGGCGCACGGATGGCACATGCCTTTCAGTCTGCGCTTGGATCGTCTTATCAGTCGGCCATCATTATGGGGACTGATATTCCCGGTATTACCGCTCCGCTCATCACCATGGCATACACGAGCCTACAAGCCCATGCAATGGTTTTAGGTCCTACCGTCGATGGTGGATATTATCTCATCGGCCTTCGGGCGCCTGCGCCGGAACTTTTTGAAAATATCCCCTGGTCGACTGATACTGTTTTTTCTCTCACAGAAGAAAAAGCTCAAGCGAGAGGCCTGTCGATCAAAATTTTACCGGAATTGCGTGATCTCGATACCGTGGAGGATCTTCAGGTTTTCATCAAGGATTCGAAAGACCGGAAGAGCCAGATCTTTTCCAGTCGAACCAAAAACGTGTTACAGGAATTGGAAAAGCGTGTGGCGGCACGTGCCAAGGTAACTTAACGGAGCAAGAGGGAAAAGGTATGGATGAACGTGTGGCGTTGATTACTGGCGGTGCGAGAGGCATTGGGCGAGGAGTCGCTCTGGATTTAGCTAAGGATGGTTGGACGATTGCCATCTGTTATCGCACCAGTCAACAGGACGCAGAAGAAGTCAAACAGACCATCGAAAGCCAAGGTGGAAAAGCCTTGGCGATGCAATGTGATGTGTCGAACCCTGATGACGCGACTTGTCTTGTGCAACAGGTCGAGCAAACGTATGGCAGGATTGATGCGCTGATCAACGGGGCTGGCCCCTATCATCGTGTGCCGCTACTTGAAGAGACACCTGAAGGTTGGTCAGAAATGTTCAGGAATAATCTCGACCCCATTTTTTATCTGGCGAAGGCTGTGGCTCCGGGAATGCAAACCAGAAAATACGGACGAATCATTTCTTTTAGTATGGCCAATGCGGATAAAATGGAGGCGCAACCGCATGTCACCGCGCATTACATTGCCAAAGCCGGGGTCCTCATTCTCACAAAAACATTGGCCAAACTGTTGGCGCCCCATGGCATCACGGTGAATGCCATTTCCCCGGGATTTGTGGATTCGGGAAGTGCCCCACCCGAAGAACTGGCAGGAATGGCCAAAAAAATTCCAGCAGGTTACATTGGAGGCGTCCAAGACGCAGTCCAAGCCGTTCGATACTTCCTTACCGACGAAGCCCGCTACGTGACCGGATCCAATCTCCACCTCAGCGGCGGCTGGGGAATATAAGAGTCTTTGATCAATTCATACATGTCTGGATAGCGAAATCGTCTCAATTTCCAACTCTCATTGTCGTACATGCTCTCTCTTGCAATGTTCGCTGAGTCATCAACAACGAAAGAGAGTTGACGCGAGTGCCAGGACTTCGAGCGGAAAACCGGGCTAATAGGTGTCAGACTCGAATTATATAATTCGAGTCTGACCCCTATAAAATGGTTGGTTTGTCGCAAGGTTTCGTGTTTCGTCCCGGAAAGTCTGGATTTTGTGTTGAAATTTCCCGTGGGGGCTGAAGGCCTGGGCATCTTCGGCGGATAGTACCGGACCCGTTCGATTTCGCGCAGCAATTCCTGGAAGATGCCCAACGCCACGTCTGGATACGTCGGTGCGAGCAAGGCCGCTTCACTAGCCAGGGTGAGGATGGCATGCTTGAACTGGGGATGGCCCCCCGACGGATGCTCGGGATCCGTCCTGAGGACCATCAGCACGTGAGCGATGACTGTCATAATCAGCATGGCAAACAATTCCTGACGCATCCCGTTTTCCGTGTGGCTATGGAACGTGTCACTTATCGGGGGAAGTTTTCTCATCGCGGTCATGGACTTCCACGGCCCAACGGCGTCAGTACAGATCCAGGACGGCCTGAGTCGGAAAGCGTGCGTCAGCCTGCAGGGTGGTCAGGAACACGGATACTTCACCTGAGGAACTTTTCATGCGAATCGCTCGAAGTCTGACTTCAGTCTTCCAGAAATGGACAAAGGTCTCGACGGCAGGAAACGTGTGAGAGGCCGGACAGCGCAGCACCCACAAGCCCTGATATTGGTGCTGCAGGTGTTCGAGCAAGTCATAGCTGGGATAGCCACGATCAAACAGCAATACCCCGCTGTGGGGAATCTGTGGCAGCAACGCCTTGACCTCCTCCCGCTCGTTGGCCTCGGCCATGGGTTGGACCGTTCTGGCAATCGGCAATCGACGGAAGACGTCATAGGCCGTGGACACCAGGCATTGGGGGCATGTTCTTTGCCGAGATGATGGGTCCAACCCACTATGGGGCTCAAACGCGGTCAGGATGGCATTGGCTCCTGATAGGGTGTCCTTGGAGCCAGCAATGGCAAAGACCTACAGGCCGTGCCAGGTGTGTCGGCCTCGCATGTGAGCCACACCTCGTAGGCGAGCTTCACGGCCTCCTGATGGACCTGTTCAAAGCCAGTCCAGGGAATGTGGGCTCGGGATTTGGTCACGGCACTGTGATACACGCGTGCGCCTCGGGCCAGAGTCCGCTCCGGCATACCTGCCGGAACAACGCCCCGACTGTGCCCTCCACGCCCTGACTCTTCCCGCTGGCGGTCAGCGACAGGAGCAGCACACAGAGCGTCGCCAACGGAAGTTTCCGACGTCGAGTAAAGGCTTTTGATGAATGTGAGGAGTCGTGTGAGGGGGGAGACGATCAGGAATGAGCCGAAGAAACGCCTCAAGGAGGGCTGAAAGGTGGCATGATTGTTCACGTCAAGATCTGTGCCATAAAAACCTCCAGAATTGAGAATGTATACGTTGACGAACGTAGGATCATTGATATAGGAAATTGACTTAATTCAACTGTATTACCTTCTGGCCTTCTCTCAGTTTCCGGCAGAGCATTGGCAGCAGAGTCGCACGACCAATCCGATTGAGTCGACGTGTGCCACGGTGCGTTTACGCACGGGCAAAACACGTAGTTGCTTGTCTCGAGCCACCGCGTTAACTATGGCGTTCCAATTGGTACAATGGTGCAGAAAAAACATGGCGATGGGTGCGGGGCTCTCATTGATTCGTCGAGATTATTGAGGGCATCACATTCGTAGATGGAGAACCGGACACCATGAAGGCCGCCTAAGTAAGTCATACACAAGATTTGACAATAGCTCTCTTGACTCTGGCAATGCCCGAAGCAGCGGATCTGTTCATTTTTGTCAAAGTGGATATCACCTTTAGAGAATTTAAAATAGTTACATGGTGTGAAAAATGTGTTACCTGAATGCAACATGGTACCAAATGGTATCATAGTGCATTGTGTTGGACTCTGGAATTGAATTTAATCAATAAATACAGGAGGAAAGCTATAGCAAGAGGACAATTCTGTGAAGTATGCGCTTCTTTAACTTAACCTCAATGTTACCGTTTGGAATCATGTGCATGTTTTCTGTTTGTTACGAAGCCTAATTTACCCTATTTTTCAATGGCTTATAAATTATTGATTAGGTTAAATATGGACCGTATTTTGCTTATCTTACATGCTGTTGGTAAAGGAAATTATGTTTTTGTGAATAAAAATGAATAAATTTTATCAAAAAAATAACAAGGAAAGGGGGGTAATTAATTTTTCTATTGGCTTTATGATGAATTCATGGACTTCATGTCCTGCACTTTACTTAGGAGGTGTAAGCAATGTTTCTTTCTAGACGGCAATTTTTAAAGATCTCTGCGGGGACCGTGGCGGCCGTGGCGTTAGCGGACAAGGCGTTGGCGTTGACGGCGTTACAGCCCGTCATCGAAGTGGGCAATCCACTCGGGGAATACCCGGATCGCTCATGGGAGCGTGTGTATCACGATCAATACCGGTATGACAGCTCGTTTACGTGGGTCTGTTCACCGAATGACACGCATGCCTGTCGGGTGCGGTCGTTTGTGCGGAACGGGGTCGTCATGCGGGTTGAGCAAAACTACGATCATCAAACCTATGAAGATCTCTACGGCAACCGTGGGACGTTTGCACACAATCCCCGGATGTGCCTGAAAGGGTATACCATGCATCGCCGGGTGTATGGCCCGTATCGGCTGAAAGGTCCCTTGATGCGGCGTGGGTGGAAAGCTTGGATGGATGCCGGCAGCCCTGAATTCACGCCTTCCACGGTGAACAAGTATAAGTTTAATGCGCGGTACTTGGATGACATGTTGCGAGTGAGCTGGGATACGGCGTTTACGTACTTGGCCAAAGCCATGATCATCATTGCCGAGCGGTACAGTGGGGAAGCCGGGGCGCGTCGGTTGCGTGAGCAGGGCTATCCACCGGAAATGATTGAAATGACCAAAGGGTCTGGAGTGCGGACCATGAAATTCCGTGCAGGCATGCCTATCTTAGGGGTGATCGGGAAAATGGGGATTACCCGGATGAATGGGGGGTGCGGCGCATTATTGGATACCTATATTCGCAAAGTGAAGCCGAGCCAAGCCCAAGGGGGCCGGTATTGGTCGAACTATACCTGGCACGGGGATCAAAACCCGGCACATCCGTTCTGGAATGGGGTTCAGACCTCAGATATTGACATGAACGACATGCGGTTCTCCAAACTGAACACGAGTTGGGGCAAGAACTTCGTGGAAAACAAGATGCCGGAAGCGCATTGGAAGTTGGAAAGCATCGAGCGTGGCGCCCGCATAGTGGTCATTACGCCAGAATATAATCCGACGGCCTATCGGGCGGATTACTGGATTCCTGTGCGTCCCGCCACCGACGGGGCCTTATTCCTTGGTGTGTGTAAGATCATCTTTGATGAAAACATGTATGACTATGACTTCTGTCAAGCGTATACGGACATGCCCTTGTTGGTGCGGACGGATACGTTGCAATATTTAGATCCACGTGAATGTATTAAAGACTGGAAGTTCCCGGATTTCTCCAAGACGTATTCCGGGAAAGTGCAAACGCTCGATCCCGCCAAGATTGCCCGATTAGGGGGCTTTATGGTGTGGGATTTGAGCAAAGGCCAAGCCGTGCCCATTCATCGGGAATTGGTGGGCTGGCACTACAAAAAGAGTGGGATTGATTCAGCCTTGACAGGGACCTACCGTGTGAAGCTGCTGAACGGCCGGGAAGTGGACGTCATGCCGGTCATGCAGATGTACAATGTGCATTTGCAGGATTATGACCTGGATACCGTCCATCAAATCAACCGGGCACCGAAGGATCTGATCGTCCGGTGGGCACGGGATTCCGGCACGATTAAACCGGCCGCCATTCATAACGGGGAAGGCACGAACCACTATTTCCATCAAACGATCATCGCCCGTGGCGCGGCCATGATATTGATCATCACCGGGAACATAGGGAAATTCGGCACCGGACAGCATACTTGGGCCGGGAACTATAAAGCGGGCATTTGGTGCGCCACTCCGTGGAGTGGGGCAGGATTGGGCACGCACACGGCTGAAAATCCCTTTAAGATCACCACGGACCCGAATGTTCATGGCAAAGAAATCCATGTCAAAGGGTATTACTATGGTGAAGAAGTGGCGTACTGGAACCACGGGGATACGGCGTTGATTGTGAACACGCCGAAGTATGGCCGACGGGTGTTTACCGGGAAAACGCACATGCCGACCCCGAGTAAATTCCGGTGGGTGGCCAACGTGAACGTGATCAATAATGCGAAGCACCATTATGACATGGTGAAAAACGTGGATCCCCACAATGAAACGTTGGTGACGCAAGATGTGGAAATGACGTCGGACGTCAACCACAATGACGTCGCCTTTGGGGTGAATACGTGGATGGAGTTCACCTATCCCGAACATACCGCCACCGTGTCGAATCCGTGGTTCCAAGTGTGGAAGGGCGGCATTCGGCCGTTGTATGACACACGCAATGACCTGGATACCGTGGCCGGGGTGGCCGCCAAGTTGACCGAAATGACGGGCGACGGGCGGTTCCGCGATTACTTCCATTTCGTCTATGACAACCGGGTGGATGTGTATGTGCAGCGGTTGTTGGATGCCAGCGCCACGGGGTACGGCTATAACGTCGATACGATGTTGAAGTCGGAAAAGGGCTGGATGGTCATGTGCCGGACGTATCCACGGCAACCGTTCTGGGAAGAAACGAACGAAAGCAAGCCGCAATGGACGCGGACGGGTCGGTATGAGAACTACCGGGTTGAGGCGGAATGTATTGAATACGGTGAAAACTTCATCTCGCACCGGGAAGGCACGGAAGCGACGCCGTATCTGCCGAACGCGATCATGACGTCCAATCCGTATGTCCGTCCGGATGACTACGGGGTGCCGATCACGGCGCAGCATCATGATGATAAGACCATCCGGAACATCAAGTTGCCATGGCAGGAAATCAAACGGTACTCCAACCCCTTATGGGAAAAAGGGTATCAGTTCTATTGTGTGACCCCCAAGACCCGGCATCGTGTGCACAGTCAATGGTCGGTGAATGACTGGGTGCAGATGTATGAGTCGAACTTCGGGGACCCCTATCGGATGGATAAGCGGACACCGGGTGTCGGGGAACATCAAATCCATATCAACCCGCAAGCGGCCAAAGATCGTGGGATCAACGACGGAGACTATGTCTATGTCGATGGGAACCCGGTGGATCGGCCGTATCGTGGATGGAAGCCGAGTGACCCGTATTACAAGGTGGCGCGGTTGATGATCCGGGCGAAGTACAACCCGGCTTTCCCGTACCATGTGACGATGGCCAAGCATGCGCCCTATGTCGGGACGGCCAAATCGGTGAAAGGGCATGAAACGCGGCCAGACGGACGCGCCATTGCCATGGACACGGGCTATCAATCCAACTTCCGGTATGGGGCCCAACAGTCCTTCACCCGTGACTGGTTGATGCCCATGCAGCAATTAGACTCACTCCCCGGCAAACATGCGGTGGCGTGGAAATTTAAATTTGGGTACCAAGTGGACAACCATGCGGTTAATACTGTGCCGAAGGAATGTCTCATCCGCATCACCAAGGCGGAAGACGGCGGCATCGGTGGCCGTGGGCCGTGGGAACCAGTGCGGACCGGGTTTACGCCAGGTCAGGAAAATGAGTTCATGATCAAATGGCTCAAAGGCGATCACATTAAGATCAAAGTGTAAAAGGTAGTATCTTTTGGAGCCACACAAGAGGTTCACGGACCGTTCATTTTTGTAAACCAATATTTACACAACGGAGGAAAACATGCCTGAAGTTTATAATTGGCAACTAGGACGGAAGATGCTGTATCCCTATGAGGAACGGCATCCGAAATGGCAGTTTGCATTTGTGTTCAACATTAATCGGTGTTTAGCCTGTCAAACCTGTTCGATGGCGGATAAGTCCACGTGGCTGTTCTCCAAAGGACAGGAATACATGTGGTGGAACAATGTGGAAACAAAACCCTATGGTGGGTACCCACAGTTCTACGATGTGAAAATCACGCAGCTCGTCGAACAAGTTAACCCCGGAGGTCAGGTATGGAATGTGCGGGTTGGCCGCAAGCATCATGCGCCTTATGGGGTGTTTGAAGGGATGACGATTTATGATGCTGGTGCCAAAATTGGGCAAGCGGCCATTGGTTATATCCCAACAGACCAAGAATGGCGTTTCGTGAATATCTATGAAGATACGGCGACATCAATGCGGGCTATTGTCGAAGGCATTGATAAAACCGGGTTCACGAAGGAAGAGCCGTGGAAGATGCAAGGCAGTAGCTTGCCGGAGCATGAAACGTATTTCTTCTACCTTCAACGCATTTGTAACCATTGCACGTATCCAGGTTGTTTGGCAGCTTGTCCACGAAAGGCTATTTATAAACGGCCTGAGGACGGGATTGTCTTAATTGACCAAAACCGTTGCCGTGGTTACAAAAAGTGCGTGGAGCAATGTCCGTACAAAAAGCCGATGTACCGGGGCACGACCCGGGTATCGGAAAAATGTATTGCCTGCTATCCACGGGTTGAGGGTAAAGATCCTTTAACCGGTGGTGAGCCGATGGAAACACGCTGTATGGCGGCGTGTGTCGGCAAAATCCGGCTGCAAGGGCTGGTCAAAGTGGGTGATGACGGGTTGTGGGCGGAAGATCGCTGGAATCCATTGTATTATACCATTCGGGTGGAACAAGTGGCCTTGCCGCTCTACCCGCAATGGGGCACGGAGCCCAACGGGTTCTACATTCCCCCACGGCAAGCCCCGCGTGGCTACATCCGGCAGATGTTCGGGCCGGGAGTGGATAATGCGATTGAGAAGTATTTAGTGCCAAGCCGGGAATTGTTGGCGGTGTTACAGCTTTGGAGAGCCAGCCAACAGATCATCTTCCGGTATGACGTCATTCCTGGACCGAAAGTGTTCGAAACCCAAATTCACGGTCGGAAGTTTGAGATGTACAACGACACGGTCTTAGGCTTCAACAAGTCGGGCAAGGAAGCCGTCCGGCAGCAAGTGGAAGAGCCGATTTACATCCGTCCAGCCGAACGGGTAAACTGGCTGTAAGACGACGCGTTCAGGGCAGCGTGCAAGGAGAAAGCAGGGGGCGACATCCGTCGTCCCCTGCTTTTTTTTGACTAATTTATATCCTCTCGAATTCATAATATCTTTCTAAACAAGTGGGTATTTTCAAAATGTTATTCATTGAAATCATCCTAGTTTTTTTGAAAAAAAAATTTCTAATTGTTTTGATTTACATCCAATGCCTGATACAATAATTTCTTATTTTTGAGAAAAAAGATGTACTGCTTATGAATGAAAATGAATTGACGTGAAACAGGTTTCCGTTTCAAAAGAAGAAGCTCCGTTTGCTGCCCAAGCTGTTTCTTTTTCTGATATTATTAGAAATGGAAAAATTCCTTCAAAATATCTAGAAAGCGACTATATAATGCATCAATTTGTTGAACGGTTGGTACATTATGTTTTGAGTGTCCCACAAGGAACGTTTTCTATGTCGGAATTAGGTAGGTTATTAGACATTTTTGATCCTACCCATCAAGTGTTCTTTTTTAAACTGCTAAAGGAAACCAGCCCGGGAAGTTTGAAACAGTTTTCCCAGCTATATTATGGGTTTATGGCAGAATTCCATTCTCTCCTGTTTACCTGATTTTCACAAAATAAAGCGGATAATTTTAAGAAAAAATTCTCTGAGTTCTGAAAGGTATTTCGTTCTCGATTTATAATTATTGGTGAGATCGTCCACATTTTTGCGAGGGATACAGAATGAATTCAACTTTACACCGAGCCGTTGCCAGTTTTTACAATCTTATTTATGAAGCCCAGGCATTTGCCTCAACAATGGGACGTATTGATATGGCTGAACAGGAACGCTATTTAGGACGAGTCGAAGGGCTTAATTGGGTGTTAGATCGATGCCAGGAATTAGAAGATGTTGATATGAATCTGACTACGGCTTCTTTGCAAAAGTTATTAGGGGATGTGAAATCAGACTTAGAGCATGAGCTCTCCATTCAACGAAGAGAGAAGGGGCGCAGAGCTGATGGGCGCGAAGAAGCCTTATTGTTTGTGGGTGATTATTTGGCCAGCCTCATGACCGCTACGGAAATCGAGTCAGCCAAAAGCCCTGTCTAATCATCTGCTTTTTTATCTGGACCATGGCTGATGGTCCAGAATGCACTTAACCTATTTTTTTCAACAACACGGTGTTCACAAAAAAAACAATGATCCGTGAATGGATTGTCCTTGCACTCTGTCTTGGGCTTGGTGCGCATGTGGCTCTTGGGGTTCTCCTTCATGGAAGTCTGGATTGGCCTACAGAAACGTTTGGGCTTTACGGGATATTTTTCGGGTTTTGTATTTATGGGGTTGTTCAAGTGAGCCGTTCTGTGTGGCGGATTTGGCAGGGAAGGTCAAAATCATAGAATTGTTTCATTTACTTGCTGAAAAGGGATCTCTCTCTCCTTTATTTGACATTTCTGAAAGAAATTATAGATTCAGGAGATATCTGATTTTTCTACGAGAATGCCTTCTTCGATAAGCATAATAGGAATTTGATCTCGAATGGGATAGACCACAGTTCCATCATTCCGAAGAAGGCCACCATCGATTTTTTCGGTGACCGATTGCCCTCCTTTTGTCTTGAGTTCTCCTTTTTCAATCCGGTGATTCAGTTCCTCAACAACCGTGGGTTCTAGCAGGCGAATATCTTGTTTGGTTTCAGGACAGCAGAGAATAGCTAACAAGTCCTTGGCAATCATTCCCTTGTCTTGAGAGGTCGTATTTGTTTCCACAGAAAACTCTCCTTTCAATAGAGCAAATGGTCCGAAGCCTATTCGGTCAATGTAACACCCTCTCCCCATTGAGGCAATAAGAAGATTCTTCCAATATGAAAAGAGTCTGAACGGGGGACGTGTTTCTCACATGAAGTGAGTCTGAATCCGGGCTGAGGTTCGGGCATGATGAGAGGAGGATGACCATCATGACACTCAACGCCCTCACGCGGCTCCATGCACCACTATCGCAAGACTGGGCGCGTGCTCGGTGCCCGGGCACCGTCTAGGGCTTGGCCGTCGGGTATACGGCGGCAGCTATTCGCTTACTCGCCGACATGGAGGCCCGCCATACCACCCCCTGTGGCCTCGCGATCAACAAACTCTGTGAGTGAGCGTGGCCGCTCGTTGGTGAGGCCGAAGATGAGCGCCTCGCGGCCCTCTCGATCAGTCATCTGTACAACCGACGCAAATCTCCAGTATCGACAGCCGCGATAGCATGTGGAGCACACTCGGCCCACCCGCTCAAGCTATTGGTGAGCGGCGGAAACCGTAGCCGGCGGGCTACCAGCCGGGCTTTCTCCGCATCGACACCGTCCAGCAAGGGGAGTGGGATAAGCAGCAAGGGGGCTCTCATCTCAAGGCGGTCGATGAAGCGACGCAGTTGCAGGTGATCGGTCCCGTGGAGACAATCAGTGAAGCGTCCCTCATGCCCATCCTAGACAGCGGTTGGCCGCGTTTCCGTTCCGCATCCTGGGTGTCCCAGTCCGATAATGGCTCGGAATCCATCAAGGGGCACATGGCCGCGCTCTTGGGCATGCGCTTGATCGAATGCACGAAATCCCGCGCCCGCCAGACCACCGATAACGCCTTGGCCAAAAGTACAAACGGGGCTGTGGGGCGCAAACTCTTTGGTCAGGCCCACAGGCCCCAACGCTGGGCGCCGCTCATCAATGCATGCAATCAGGAACATCGCACCCCTTATCTCACCTTGCATCGGCCTTGCTGCTTTCGGGAAATTCGAACGGATCAGAAGGGCAAAGAACACAAGGGCTCCCGGTATGAAAGGATGATGACGCCTGACGACAAGCTCAAATCCCTCCCACGGGCCAAGAAATACTGCACCACGAGGTCACGTTTGAAATACTTGAGGGCAGGGCCTATCCGCTCAGCGATACTCCAAGCAGCGGACCGGCTCCAGAAGGTCCGTCAGCATGTAGTCACAACGATTCATGGACAGACTGACAGCACCGGCTGACGTCACTCAGCCTTGCCTTGGAGTTCAGACTCATTTAAGGATTGGGAAATACTTAAGAACCGTAGTGCTGTTAACTAAAAGTTAAAACTGAACTTTTTTGAGATCCTTCGATTTGACTTTCTGCTGTCCGACCAGCCAGCCATGATACCAAAAGCGAATGTGCGTCATGTTGGTCTTGAGGTTGAAGTTGATTCTGAGTTCGACTTCTTTCCGGATCGGAACCGCTGCTAGATTGAAGTGCAGACTTTCGTGATCCAACTGCCGTTTTTAGGTTTAACGTGTAGGACCAGAGAAGGCATCTTGACTCCACAGAAACGCGGCCGAGTTTTAGTCGCCTTAGAGCAAGTTATGGCCACTTTCTATATTGTGGAGTTATTGCTATGAAGTGACGGTCATCGCTATTGGTCTGTTGACGCAACATCGTTTACGTAGGCCAGATGCTATTCAACTCGCGTCCTGCTTGTTTCTTAAGAAACCTCTCCAACAGGAAATCGAGTTTGTGGTTTTTGACCTTCAACTTATGGATGTTGCCCATTGGAAAGGGCTACAGGTGTAGAAGAAGTCATAATGGGAATCGGCTCTTGTTCCCAGCCACCGCCGACGGCTTTGAAGAGGGTGACCATATCGGTGAGGCGGGCACGTTGAGTTTTGACGACATTCAATTCGGCTGATAGCACACGACCCGTTGGGCGTCCAGCAGCACGTCTAGATAGGTGACGAGGCCTTGGCGATATCGAATTTCCGCCAGTTCCCTGGCATCTTGGGCCGCTTGCACTTGCCGGTGTTGATGGACAAGTTGTTCTTGCCGGGTCTGTAAGGCGCTCAGCACATCCGCTACTTCACGAAAGGCATTAAGAATCGTGTGCTTGTACTGCTCTAGCATTTGATGATAGCGGGTTTCTGCAACCTCTAATCGTGCTACGTTCGTATAGCCTTCAAAGATCGGCAGCGAGACGGATGGCCCGACACTGACATTCCGGCTGGCCCAATGAAACCATTGTTCGAATTCACTGGTTTGAAATCCTCCCGTTCCGGTTAAGGCCACCGTCGGAAAAAAATGCGCACGGGCTTCCCCGATGCGTGCATTAGCTGCTTTCAAATTTTCTTCCATCTCCAAAATATCCGGACGCCGTTGAAGTAAATCTGCAGGCAATCCGATAGGGATGATGGGTTGGACGACAACATGCCGCAGTGATTTGACCTCAAGCGCCAACGTGTTCGGCTGCACACCAGATAATAATTCCAATTGATGTTGCTGAACAGAACGCAATCGACGAAGCTCCGGCACTTTTGTCGCCGTTTCTGACACGAGAATCTCTGCCCGCTTCACATCCAAGTCCGAAATAAGCCCGACATCGGCTCTGGCTTGAATGATAGAAAGGGAGTCTTGCTGGAGGGCTAGATTGTGCTTGGCAATTTCTAGTTGTTCGTCAAATTCACGAAGTCGGAAATATCCTTGCCCCACTTCACTGATGAGGGATAAGGCGATAGCCCGTCTATTCATCTCACTGGCGAAGGCTTCGGCAGAAAACGCTTCTTGGCTGCGACGAATACGTCCCCACAAATCCAGCTCCCATCGCAAATCCAGTGAAGCATTCCACAGATTGAAATTGGCGCCTGGCGGAGCAAACCCTGGCGCAGTGCCAGACGTTGGGGAGACAAGAAAAGTTTCC
>SMVB01338461.1_pt1 | contig 20864 bp, 42 predicted proteins | sample 2456461 | NCBI WGS metagenome assembly SMVB01 (sample SAMN11095934, study PRJNA526329) | marine sediment metagenome | biome: Marine sediment; feature: Surficial sediment; material: Deep marine sediment; isolation source: Hadal surficial sediment | place: Pacific Ocean | collected 2014-05 | depth...
AACTCTTTTTTGTTAAAAACTTCTAGTTCGGTAACACAAAAAATAACTTCATTAGTTAACGCTTCCATTGCTGGGTCACGTAGTATTTCTAATGCTGCATCTACACTAAACTTAAGGATTTTTCCTTTGCGATCTGTAAAACCTTCCCAATCTTGTATGGCAGTTCTACATATAGCTTGCACAGCAATTTTAGTAGATATTTCTTCAGTTAATTTTAAAGCATTGCGACCTTTTTTCTCATAAGGAGCACGTAAACGCTTCAATAATTTTTTAGACTCTGGACATCCTAGATGCCTAGTTTTAATTCTAATACCTTCTCGAATTTCGACCCAAGTACCTGTAACATTTTTAGCATCTAAATCTAATTCAAACTCATCATATATATTACTCATAATAACTACCTTTTGGCGAGGAAAGCTTACGCACCCTGTAACGCAAGCTTTACTCATAACAGGGTTAAAGATTTTCAGGGTTAAGGAAAATTATTACGCTGTTACTCTGGTAATACCCATTGTACCATCGAATGTAAGATCATAAGATGCGGTAAATGTAAGCGGTACCAATACATCTTGGTCAATACCACCTGCATCTGTTGTCGCAGCAGTGAAATTCACTTTAGGAATGTTAAATACATAAGCATTTCCAAGGGCATCTTCTGTCACAAAAGATAATTCAACATTATCAAAATTTAGATATTTATCTAATAATGTACCGTCTTCTAAGTAAACAGACATTGTACCAGTTACTTCAAATGTACCTGTACCAACTCCGATATTATTTAGATTTCCTATCGCTTGTTGTGACCTTGGTTTAGTATCCATATTTAGAGAAATTTCTACAAACTCGTTGACACTTAAAACATTATCTATACGAACATCTAAAACATTATCTACGGCATTCATTGATTCAGTTGTTGCAGCAGCAGTTGGTCCACCTGTACCTACTGTTGAAGTTCCTCGTGTACCATCTTTACCTTGGAATGTTATTGTACCCGTAATGATTGAACCAGGAGTGATAGTCAGTGCTAAAACACCAACACGCATTCCAGTGAAAGACATGAATTGAGTGATATCACTAAATTCTTTTTCCAGTGTCCATGATTGATCTGTAGCAGCATTTTTTAAGAAAGCTCCTTTGATCGTTACACTTGGTCCGACACCTTCATTAACTAAAGTTGCACCAGAGAAAACATTTATGCTGCTAGTGCTACCAACTGTAATAACCTTAAAGTAACCATTGTTGGCTGGGTCAGTGAATCCTCGTACTTCAATAAATTGTCCTACAAGAATATTACCAAATTCTGCCGTACTGGTGTATTCATTTCCAGAGGCAACCGCAGCGATTGTAGTTGAAGCGGTAACACCTGCATCAGTAGCAAATGCACCTCGTAATGCTCCTTCTAAGAAGTCATCATATGCTCCATACTGAAGCTCAATACCTACATCACCACCAGAGGTCACACTTGTTCTAACAACTCCTGCGAGGTTAGTATCTGATCTAATGAACTCTGAATTGGCAGTATCCGTATTTACATCCAAGCTCTCACTTGTAATGTTTAAATTAGTCATGGCACTCGCTGGCGTAACACCCCATTCTACTTCCTTTAAGAACCTAAACTGGACTTGTGAACTATTTGACATGATTAATCTCCCTTGTGTCTTTTAATTTGGGTTAAAATTTTCTTCTCTACGTCTTGCTTAAGCTCTTTCTTAGGTTTCTTATATTCTACAGCGTAGCCTAGTTTAATAAGTCTCTTCGCAGTCGGTTGGTCATACTTACCAATATGCCCCGTAAAACAAGACCCTTTTCGTCTAATAAATTTAATTTTCATAGCCCTTCTCCTTAGATATGTTGCCAGAGTTTTCTGTTTACTATAAATCCAACTTGCGTATTATGGATATCATATTCTTTACCTAATTTTCTATACGATGTATTACCTTTTGAGTATTTCTGTAATTTCAAACATATTATTCTATCCCAATTAAAAACTCTGGTCAAACCAAAACGGTATTAAAAGTGGAGTATTCCAAAACTCACTTGTTTCGTGCTTCACCTGTTGTTGCGATGCGATCGTAGGAGCAAAACATAAAACACCACTAAATTGTTGTGCCCTAAATATTGCTGCGATAGTATCCGCATACTGCAACCCTAAACCTGCTCCTGTGTTCACAGGCGTTAGTATTTCGATGGATATTACCCCATTCATACGATGCCTCTGTAACGGCTTACCTAAAGATATTTGCGTAGCTGAACCAAAATCAATTTGTAAACTAACAAATTCCGTCTCCGTAGTTGGTATCAAATCACTATTCGGAAGCACTATCGGAGTTGTAGTCCAATTTGCTACTAATCTGTCCGTTATTGCTTGTGACGCTGTTTCAAATGCAGTCATATTATATTATACCATATCTCTTATGAAATTGTTACATTTTTATATTTTACTTTAATTAATTCCGCTGCCACTCTATACACGCCTTGAGGGGCTTTCATTGTACTCCAACCAGCCTCAATTAACCGTGCATAAGATACCGCATTTGAAATAAATATTGTATCCCCTAATTTAAAACTTCTTAACGTTAATTGTGCATTACTTAACGACAAACCTGACAAGGGGCTTTCTGCTGTACCCCTTTTACTGCTTGTTGTTTGGCTAATTGAGTTTAAGGAGATATTATGGTTAGTATAATACTGTCCCGTCAATACAGGAGAACCAAAACTAAATCCTACTTTTGCTGAATTAGCTGTGATAGTACGATACAAATCTAAAGTAAGTCGTTTAACAAACTCATTCGTTTTATTTACAACTTTCTTTTGAAATGCTATATCTAAATCTTTATTAAAATTACTCATCCTCTTATCACCAACTCATAAAGTGTAGCTTCATTTTTTACTGTCAATATATTAACACTTTTAACATTAAATTGTTTGCTGCCTATCAATACCTTATCGTTTTGTTTTGGTACATACGCACCTAAATCTATTGCAGCGACTCTCAGTTCCCTATCACCTTTTTGTACTAATCCTGTCAATTCACTATCTCTAAAATCTCGTATACTTGCTTTCACCACATGGGGTGTATATACTGGATTATTTGTCATAGTCCCTGTATCAATATTTAAAGCCGTCAACTCTCGTAGAGTAACGGTTTCCCCTGCTATATTTATCAAAGCTTTAACTCTATCTGGTATACTCATATTGTGTACCTCTTATACGCATCCAGTATCAGTTTGGATGACTCTGTAATACCAATTGAGTTAGCGTTACCTACTGATCTACTCACACTATACACTTCAGGTACCATTTCTGATCTTGAAGTTGGGTCAGTTGCCCTTCCTAAGTATGCCGACTTTATGCTCTCTAACGCAGCCATCTCTACATCTTTCGGTAAATTTTTTGTACCTGAAGTAAAACTTGGTAAAACATAACCTGCAATATATGTAACTGAATATAATTGCTCCGCACCAGTCCAACTCCAGAAGTTTCTATTAAAAATGAATCCTGGCTTTGGGTCTTGTAATGTATAGTCGGCAGCAGGAACAGTATCCCCATCAAGTGTAATTAAACTAACTGATACAAGAGGTGTATTCTCAACAACTAAATTATAATCTACAAGACTGGTTAATGTTTCAGTATAAGTTTGCTGCGCAAATCCTCTGCCACAATATGTAACAATGGATGCAGATACCCTATCAATCAAATTATCGATCAGAACATCATCAGTACCACCAGCAAGACCTAATAATTCTTGTACGGCTTCCTTTGTGGTAAGTTTTTTACTTTCTGCTGCAACGTCTACCGTAACTGACATTCACTTTACCTATTCTTTTTCTTTTAAAAGTTTTTTGATTCGTAAAAGTGTATCATCTAGTAATTTATATAATTCAGGATAGTCATCTTTACGTTTTTCAATGTCGGCATAATACGGACTTAAAAACGAGCCTATATCATGCAACCCACCTTGATCTAAAGAGTCGATATCTTTATTAACTTGTTCTAAAGCACCCTTTAGTTTTTCTAAATCTATATCAGCCATTATCTCTTAAGCTCCGTTTAATATTGAGTTGCTTCTTAACAACTTTTAAGAAATGCTTCATTCTTGGATAAAGTTTAGCATCTACTTCAAGGTATTCTGCGAGACTTCTCAATTCCGACATATCAGGTTCTTTAGCTAACTCATTAATATCAGAGTCGGTATATTCTAAATAACGATCTTTCTCAATCTTCTTACCTTCATCTTCCGTTATATCTTTCTGTTGATCCCGTTTAATTTCTTTACCTTTTACATCCATTGTAATAGCTAATTTACTATCTATAAAGCCCCCACCTAATGTATCTGTTAAATCATAGACCTTATCTTTCAGATATTTTTTAGTATGAAGGTCGGTGTCACAATTCCTACCAATATGAGTAACCAACATTTTAATTAACATAGCAATCTCCTTTCTTACGTTAAAGTGGTATCAAGTTTCCCCGATACCACTAAAGTAAACCTTATACTGGTGCATTACGTGCATGTCCTTGTTCTGCAACTGCACCAAAAGTAGCAGCACTTGTATTGTCGACAGGTGTGATTGTCATCCTTACAAACTGCTTATTACCTTGATAACCAATCTTCGTTACTGAATCATCATCATCAAATTGGAATCCTGCTTCTGCTTCAGTACCTAATAGTTGCTCATCTGGCACTGCAACTGCTGTACCAAAACCTATTACATCATCATGCTCTATAAGAACTATAAATGTTGCATCGGCATCTGCTAATGTACCTATTAAGATACTATATTCCAGTGAATTAAACCCAAGCATGTCTATAATCTCGCCTACTTGAGCAGTGTTGTCAGTTGGTGCCGCAATTTTTACTCCTACAGACCGTTTGACATCATTGTGCGTATCGTGCATTGTCATAACTAAACTCCTTAAATTAAATGTAGGTTAGTGGTATTGTGCTACTAACCTACATTATAAGATTATACTGAATTAGCAATCTTCATTTTAACAAACGCTTCAGCTAGAACAACTTGTGCGCCTACACGCTTAAAGAAAGTAAACTCAATTTTACCATTTCTTTTTTGAGTCAAATCATCTCTAATCATTTGAATATTTTGATTATCAACGATTGTATAACCCATTCTGTAATCCCCAATCATAAGTGGGAATGTATTAGTACCGACATCATCAATATCGATCACTTCAGTAAAGCGCAACCCATTAAGAGTATTAGGAGTTCCATCTGCTAGACCTGGCACGAAGAGATAGTTATTATCACTACCTTTAAGTGTTCTAATCTTCGCAGTAGTTCTACGATTAAAGATGTAAGACAGGTTATAACCAGTTTTTACTTCGCCAGCGATTTCTATAATAGAATCTGCGGTAATTAAATTAGCATCACCTGAAGCGAACAATGGTATATCTGCATTGGTAAATAGACCTTGTGGTTGTGTAGTATTACCAACACCTTTTACGAATGCTAGACCTTCTAAACGACCAATTTCTTCGGCAACGTCTCCAAAGATTTCATTCTCAATATTGAAAGCTGCATCTTGGAGTATTTCGTGAGTAGTATCCACAGTAACTTGGATTTTATGTACTGGAATTTTCTCAAGACCATAACCTGAATTAGATTTGGCATCTTGATCTGCTTCACCAACCCAATTTGCTGCAAGTAGAGAATCACGTTTAGGTATTTCAACTTCATTCCTATTAGTAAGACGTATTCTAGCAAGAGTACGTATTGGAGAAAACTCTGTAATTTCTTTAATTATTTCAGGTATTTTCTCATTAGGAACTAAATATCCACCTTGGGTGTTATCACTAGTACGTAGAAGTTTAGCTTCTTGAAGAATCTCATGGTCTACTTGAGCTAACATTGATGGACCAAGTTTAGCATAATTTTCAAATGATTTAATTTCAGCAGCAATCTGCACTTCACCTTTACCAGCACGAGGCTCTAAAACCATTTTTTGTAGAGTTAGAATTTCGTTTTTAAGCTCTTGTTCCGCAGCTTCACGCTTAAGGCTATCTTTTAGATTTTGTTGATTTATATCTTCTTGAGAATCCAAAAAAGCATCCATTTTTTCGGCTTTAGCTTTCGCTTCGGCAGAAGCAGCAGTTTTTGACTCAACAAGCTCCCTCATGTCCTTCAGAGTTCTGTTGAACTCATCAAGGTTCATTTCTTTATCTTTAGCCATGATGTTATCCTTTAAATTGATTGTTAAAACTTTTCATTAACTCAACGGTTTCGTCAAGTTTCGCTTGGTTAGCTTCAACATTCACAACATCCTGCTCTTTGTGCTTTAGCTCTTCCTCTCCTGCGTCCTGCCGAGAAAAAGTCTTAATCTTACTGATTAATTTTTTAATTTCTTTGTTCGATAAACCTACAGTCTTTAAAAATCCACTTACATCTGCAATTTTTTCCATTTCCTCTATAGATTTTACATCAGTTACAACCGCTAACGGATTAGCTGGCATGGAAACTAATGAAATCTCTAATAACTCTAATTCTTTTAATATCCGTATTCCTGTGTCTGGGTCAAACTCATCTTTTTTTACCCTGAATCCTATAGACATACTATCTAAATCACCTGCTCGTAGTAATGCTATAGCTTCCATACCTCGTCTGGTACCTAAGTTTAATCGACCCTCTACTTCTAATCCTGCTTCAGTTTCTACCAGTTTAAGAAAACTACCTATAATTTCAGCATGATTGTGCTGCCACAATAACTTAACTTTCCGATCTGATTGTAAAGTTTTAAGGAACGCACCTCTTGCTATAATGTCATGATCTAAATCTATATTATTGAAGGTTGATGCAAACCCACTAAAGGTTGCAAAATCTTTATCAGGGCAATGCAAATTTTTTGACTCAACTTTAAAGTTGGCCTTACAGACTATTACTCCATTTTCCATAAAAATACCCTCTTGGTTATCCTTCATATTATATTATAACATACTCGATATTTAAAGTACATAAATTTATCGCTCAAGTAATTGTAGTATTTTCGCAAGCTGAATACTAAACACGCCACGTGCCATAGACTCTATTTGCTGCTCCGCACTCATACGAAAGTGCTCCCGTTTAAGCCATAATGTTTTACGTTCATCATCAGAACGTATTACTAGCTCTTTTGTTTCAAATACTGGTGCTGATACACACCGACACTCTATATCTTCGTCAGCTATACCAAAGCCACCTGGAGCTTGAGCAGTTGCACCATCAATATTTACAAAGGGTTGAGTCACATCTTGTATTTGACCATCCAACGCCTCGTGTGTATCTCTGGTTTTACCATCTTTTACTGCTAACCATTCTTTTTTATCTATTCCTGATTGTGTCATTGACTCGTTTGACGAAAATCCTGCCAACCTAGTTGTCTCTGTTTGAGAAATACGTTTTAAACTGGCTGCGCTTCTTCGGTTATCAAATACATCTTCAACGGCATCAACTATTTCCTTTCCTGTAAAATCTTCACGTATTGCCTCAACTACTACTTCTCTCAATTGATTTAGTGTTGCTTCGTTAATCTGTGTGATAAACTCTCCTGTATGCGCCCGAACAAAAGTCGTTACTCTTTCATTCAACTCAAATAGAGCTACTACCCCAATCTCTGTAACAAATTCTGCACCTAACTCCTCAACGACATTAGTGAAAACCTCATTAATTACTGGCGCAATATCGGCAAACACTGTTGGAGAACCAACCGCACCAATAATCGCTCCTAAATCTTCTGGTGTCCGAGCTTTTATCTCAATTTGTAAATTTTTCCCTGCATTCGCATCCACATTATTAGGTTCTGCGGTAGCTTGTGCATCCGCACCAATCTGTATAATTGTACCTGAAGTATTGACAATTATATCACCATCAGGTAATGGAGCAGAACCCAGTATTTTACGTTTCTCGTTTAAGGTAAGTGTTTTACGCTCTTCAACCGATTGCACAAACTCCGCACGTTTTAAGGCTAGTGCGTCTACATTCTCACGATCTACCACAAGCTTTAAATTTTCTCCACCTGGGTATCTACTTAATATTTTAGTGGATAGGAAATCAAATAAATCATCGGCTCTAGGTAGAACTGTTCTTTGGTAAAAAGCTAATTCAGAAGATGCTTTATTATTAAACGTAGCACCTACAGCCATAATAAGATCAATTGGCACACCTAAGTTTTTATAAATTTGTTGTTCAGACCTATCCTTTAATTCAGCGAAATCCATATCTTTGGCATTTTCACTTAGAGACTGCCATGACATACCACCTTCTAATATGTACGGTCGCCCTGCACTGTCCGGGCCACTAAAACTATCGACCTGCCTACGCAATCTTTTAAACTCTTCTTTGGAAAGAACGGCTGGGTTATCAGAACTGTCTTTTTTTAGAATAAATGCCCCACTTGGACGAGCACCATTACGTAGCAATGATACATTGTGCATAGAACTTAATAAATAATTATTAACTTCGTAAAATAATGGTAACACTTCAGGGTCGCCCGTTAAAGCCCCCCGACATTGATTTGCATTAAAGTTAGCTAAATGAATTAATTCACGTTGTCTATCTTTCGTTAAAAATTTACCAGTTCGTAAATCTTTTTGAAAATCAATAAATACACCGCCAACGGCACTATATTGAAACTGATCTATAAAGCCTGTAGAGCTAGATAAAGGTATCAGGCAAGACGGATGTAGTACAGATAGTCTGATAGGTGGCCGAGTAAACATTCCATCAGCCTGTATATATGTATCACCTTCTAAGAGCTTCCATATAATTGCATCTCTAAAAAAATCTTTTTTAGTTTGCTGCAACTCATTGTTAGGATGCTCCAACAATTCTAAAAATGGGTGCATACCCTCTTGAACTTGTCTAGTTCTTTTATTTATAATCTTAAGAGGAAGTGAGCCTACTGCATCAGCGATCATCATAACTGCTGTATTAAGTGGAGCAACACTTTGGAAATGTTCTATAATATCATTGACACTATATCGATTAAACGCTACCACATTACCTTGTGTATTGTGCATAAATGAAACCAAGTGTGAGGACTTAATCTCCATCGGCTGCAATAGTTGGTCATCTTTTTTAGACCAAAAACGTTTTATAAAATCTAACATAACCCCTATCCACTATAACTGTCTTACTTGAAAATGATTTTTCTTTTTCGCTGCATACATTAAAAACTGACTAAGGCTATCACATTGATCGTCATTTCGGCCATTTGGGAAGATTAACATCTCGTGTTCAAAAGTCTCTAACCAATCAGCTTTCTTTGGTAACGATACACACCCTGCTTCTATTTTAGCTGTCTGTGCTGAAAATCTAATAATTTTATTGACTACTGGTGTTATGGCAACAATTGGTAAGGTGGTTTCATTACGTATATCCTGAATTAATGCTTGACCACTAGCCTTATCTTCAATTAATATAGCATCAGATTCCCACGCCTCTGCGTGTGCTATCATAGTCTCCTTTAATAACGGGTACTCCATCTTTTTCCGCAACACATGGAGTAAACTAAATTGGTTTTCTTCTACAGCCCATGTGGTACACACTGTGTAATCGTGCATCTCCTCTGTTTTAGATGCTGTATCCCATGACTGAATTATCTGATCTGCATGGAATAAAACTTCTTTCGGGTCTTTACTATACCGTTTAAACCACGGCAACTCAACTAACCCACCTTCTTTTGGGATAGGATTCTGTTGATACTGTGTAGTAAATCCTAAAGTACCTAATCGCTCCTTGTTTTTCGCCATTTCGATGTCATCATCTCTATGAGGGCATAAAAGCTCCCCTTCTTTCCGAAAATAACGATAATTTCTGATCTCATACAACTTACCGTTCCTATGTTCCTCAATAGCTGGTATTATACAATGTTCATACTTATCCAACTTACCATCTAGCAAATGTTGAGATAAATCATTTTCATTCAGCCTTTGCATGATTAAAACGATTTGACCCTTCTTTTTATCCCGTACCCGTGAATACAACGTGTTATCGTACCAGTCATTCACCTTAATAAGTTCTGGACTAGCAGCTTTGTTAGCATCCGAAGCATCAGTAGGGTCATCAATCACCACTAAATCTGCGCTATCACCTGTCAGTTTACCACTAACTGATATAGCCCTACGATACCCATTTTTGGTAGTCTTATAGTAACTCTGTGTATTCTCTGAATCTGTTTTCAGCACGGTCCCAGGGTAGAGACTCTTGTACCAATCGCTTGTAATCACGGATTTTGCTTTATTACTAAACTGTAACGCTAATCCTGAACTATGCGAGGCAGCTAAAATACGTTTATCAGGAAATTTCCCTAATGTTCTGGTCGTGAACGCAATGTTCATGGCCACAGACTTAGTATAACCTGGTGGGACATTAATTACAAGCCTTTGTATTTCGTCATCCCATAGGGCATCCATATACTCGGCCATATAATCTATATGCCAGTTTGATTTGAAGGTTCCAGTTTCCGTTTCATTAAAAACCTTAGCGATATACATAGCGGTGTTCTGTCTCAAGAGAGATTCAAACTCATTATACTCATAATTAACACCATCTTTGTTATAACTCATTCTTTCTCAAACCCATATCCTATATTCATCCACTCATTACCTGCCCGATAATGCAAACCAGTATAACTCTCTACAGCATCGTACTGAAACTTCCAAGGAATATTATTTTTTGCGCATATCCCGTTGTTACAAAGCTTTTTATCTGAATAGTGTTTAACTAATATCAAACTAAATGATGTTACACAAAATAATATCACCCACAACATACTCTACTCCTTATCTTCTTCGTTATCAGTTCCTTTAAGCTTATCCAACACTGCATCCATAATCTCTTTATCTTTGTCCTCAAAATCGGTTACTTCCTTCACGACTTTTTCTGTACGGGACACATAACCTCGGTCCTTGCCCTTTGTGCCTAGATAAAAGTTTATTGATGCTTCGCGGAGATCATCAATATTCTGAAGAAGCTTACTTTCAACGAAATCGATCTGCTCTTCTTTGATAATCTCGCAAGCCATCCTGAAATCAGGATATTGAGCCAACCATTTATCATAGCACGTTCTAGTAATACCAATTGACCTACACGCATTAACAATAATTCCTTTAGACACTTCCAAGGCTTCAATAAAGTTACGTTGTTTGTCGCATACGTTCCTAAGCATATCACCTGTAACCATACCTGGCCGTCTACCACTCTTGGCACGTTTAGGCCTTTTATTTTTTGACCCTGATGGTCTACCTGGTTTTTTTCTATCACCCATTACTTTTTCCTTACATTTACTGAACATTCCCGAAAAACATATAAATTATAATTGCACACGCAACCAGAGCTACTGGAATATACACGGGTGCTAAAACCAGCCACCAACTTAAGTCTATTACACTCAAACACTTTAAACCACTTAACAATAATGTTAGTGCCAGCAATCCACCATAAATCCAATATTTTAACATGACATTCTCCCTATATAATACACCATATTATATTATAACACATATAGTTTAAAAAAGCTAACTTTAGTAAGCTATATCCACGTCATCATCAAATGCTTTCATACTTTCATAAGTCTTCTTACCTACATACTCGCCACAGATGCTATATTTAAGTTTTTCTTCGGTCCAATCCAGTGAACGGGCTTCCCAAGTATCCGCTCTTTCCCGAATAATTTTCTTATGTTCTTCAATGACTTTTGTAATATACTTTTCATCCGATTTTTCCGCAAATATATACCGCCCAGAATAGTAATGAGTTTTGTTTTTTAGACAATTCAGTACACCGTAATAATCAAGCTTGCTCTCAACACAATATTCCGCTAAATTTTTTACGATTTTTTCACTGGTTCTTAATGGATGTACAATACGAACGATGACCTTTGTAATCTTCTTGAGCTTTTCATCTAAACCTTCTCCACCTGTCATGAACACATGGTGTCCTTTATGGTGATTTTGCTTACCCTGCACTACCTTAGACAAAGATTTGCGATCTAAACCATGTAATTTAGCGTATTTTGCTAGTGAATCAACCTCAAGAATAGTGTTTTGAGGGTCAACAACCGTGTATTTACTCATTTTATACTCCTTTTGTACCATTATAGTCAGTATAGGCTCTTATCTCATGACCCCTTTTACAAAGGGCTAAATGTTCGGGGTTTACGCAGCTTTTATTACCACAAGTATGTCTAACAACCATTTCTCGTGGGTCTTTGCCCGTGGCTAGTGTGTACGACACTCGACTTGCGCGAAGGTTCTTACCTTCTATCTTAATCCGACCATAGCCTACACCCTTATCCTGCGAACCTGACCATATCCAACAACCACCCTCTTCTCTATTAACTTTAGCCCAAAACCTTCTTTTTAACTTCTCTGTAATCTTAAACATATGCCTCTCCTCTAATTGTTTATAAGTTTATTATAGCATAGATGTCACCAATTGTAACTCACTTATATTTTAAGGTAGATGACGCGACTTTTAGCTAGGGCGACAGCTAGGAGACACCTAAAAACGGGGGTTGAGCCCTAAGATACAAGACTAACAAGGGGTCGGGGTCAGTACTCAAAAAAAAAAATACTAAATATTATTTTTAAAATCAAAGAGTAGTGTCATTGCTGTCATTCGTGACCCCTTATTATTTTTCACCCTGCTTATAACATATAGGTGTACCCCCAAAGCAAAAGGATGACAGCTAGGAGGACACTACTCAATCGTCTGACCCCGAAACACCTAAAAACACTACCACAAGTAGAACCTTGTAGGTACTTAACACCAACTTTTGAAAAATTTTCAGGAATTTCCCAAGTGCTGACCCCTTGCTGTCGCCCTCTGTCACCCTTTTAACACGATAAATTAACCTTTTGTTAATCATTTCTAAAATTGATATATTTAATTATGGAGGTTAAGAGAACTACCCCCAGGGGGGGTGTCTCAAACTATTTTATTGACCAAATATTAACCTTTGCACTATACAACAACTAACCAAGTTCCACGACCCAAGAAACAATATCTCCACTTTCAACGATCTAAGTAACAATATTTCTTTTGTTAATGATTTACAATTAGTGCCATATGTGTTATACTTAAAGAATAAGGTAATAACATAAATCCTTTCCTTTAAAAACAATTTAACAAAGGAATAAAACCATGATACATTGTTTACTTGCAATAAAGAATGCACAATACAGTCTCCAACAGTCAAAAGACAATAAGAAATTAGATGTTGACACTAATGAAACAAGTTCTGAGGGTGTTATGGATAAACCTATATGGCCTATCAGCAAGATATTTGATTATTTTGAGTCTCGTAACAAGTAATTACACAATATTCTACTATTAACACGGTCCACGAGTCACGGGCCGTGCTTTTCTTTAAAATCCGTTCAATGGGCCATTAATTACGGCTCTTGGTCCTTGGCTCTCGAATCGTTAACCATATATTAATTAGTTTGAAACATTGAACACAGAGGAGCCTAGGCTACCCAAGAACCAATAATCACGATGCAATCACCCCAAAATCTTAGCCCTCAATAGTGATACAATTTTAAACCGCCAAGGCTCACGGCTCACGGCCCAAGAACCTCATTGCGCTGCACTATATTCACGACGAAAACTACTTAACCTATTGATATATAAGGATATTCAAGAGATTGTAACAAACATTACAACCAACAAAAAAGGCTTCACAAAGTCACTTGCAAAGCCTCAATTGATAGCGCAAACTATCAACACAATAAAATAATAAAATAAAATCTTATATTGTCAAGATAATAATATAATTATATAGTCAATCTCTTTGTTTCATACTCGACTATATACCCGTTGAGGAAACATTTTACTAAGATGCACTCATGGTGACTACATTTACGCTTAACTAATACATAACTATTCTTTTTCTCTTGCTGCATAAACGCCTTACAGTCAATCATCATGTTAGCAATATTCTTCCTCCCATCTAAACGTTTAGTGTTGCACGTCCCTAGTACCGCGTCCCCGTTGTCGTGTAGTAATCTACAATAATACATTGTTAATCCTCCTTATTGTAATGTTCATCCTCTAATATTTCCCATTGTTCGTAAGCTATACGCTTCCTCCCGTAGATTTATCCTTACATAATTTTTACACTGTTCCGGGTATCTGGTCTACGGCTTTTGTTACATTAAATTTTATATCACTTATATTACTAACCTCTTTTTGCGTTAATGTTTATTTCTGCCAGCCTAGCACGAAACCTTTGCAAGAGTTTATGCGTGTGTTGTTTCTCAAAAAATTGGCTGTTGTTTAATTTGTTTTTCTTTTCACTAATTGAAGCAATACAGCGTTCAATCTGATTTTTAGTAAGTCGCATAGTATACTTATTTTCCATTGTTTGAACCTCCTGGTTTCAATGTCCCAGTAACTAATTGATCACATATAAGATTTAATAACTCTATATCATCAGATTCTAGGATAGTATCTTTATATACGATAGTGCCTATTTCGTCTCTTTTGTACTCGTTAATATAATGCGTATTGCCTTCCGTAATTACTGCATACTGAGTAATGAACAGTTCACCATTATGGTTTTCCATTATTTTAACCTCCTGTTGCTAACCTCTAAATAAATAAAATTGCTTACTTTTACTTGATTATCGACTTGACAACCGCATGTTTTTGCGTCCCGTTTGAACGCGTCCACTTGACGAGGTAAAAGCCTATAAATCCCAGTATCTTCACCTAGAGGCTTGACGTATTTGCCAAGGTGCATTATTTTAAGTTGGTGCAACATCTTCTATATACCTCTTAATAATGAGTCAAGTACTGATTTTTCCCATAGTATACGGGTTAAATCTAGGTTAATGTTGTTATTAACAGTTATGAATTTTCTAAATTCCGCAATAAAAGCCCCTTTTTTATCTTTACTTACATGACGCTCTATAAATCTGGAAACTGGTATTGTGTACATGATATTTACCTATATTTGTTATTGCCTATAATTATAGTATATCATAACAGTAGTTAACAAATAGTTAAAATTATTCTATATCTTGGAATATCTGATAAATACGAAAATAAAAAGTACTATCTTTGAAAATGGTTTCGGACCGTGCGATATGACAATCGCTATTTGTAACATCTTTAAGAAAACGGCTTACATCCTTATCGTAGATACTAAATAAAGCCTTATGGCACTTTGGACTCCCACGGCTTATAGTTCTAGTTTTATAAGCTTTGATTAGATCGTTTAGTTGTAATTTTTCTTTTTCCATGATAGATACTCCTATATTTTGTGGTGGTTGTGGTTAACATGTAAAATAGATTCTAGTAAATAGCCTATAGTATTAACACTAAAAACCCATACTAGCAAACTAATTGCAAGCAATACCAGTTTAGTTGTTGTGTCAATAACAAATATCTCAAGAACTACAAAAACTATAAACACAATTAGACTCATGACAATTTTGGCTATTAAGTGTATATAATCGTACTGCTTATGTTTCTCGTCTATTACCTGCAATTCTAAGTGTAGGGCGTTCAACTCCTTATGAAGTTGTTTGTATTCATTTTTAAGGCCTTGTAGCTCGACTTTTTGGCCTTTAATGATTCCATATCTGTAATATTTTTTACTCATGATACACCTATTTAAAATTATGTTATTGTGTGTATAATTCTAGAATATCAAATAATAGTTAATAAATGATTAAGTACCCGACATTAATCTTACGGGCATAATCACACCAGTAAAATTTTCAAACTTTGCAAGGGCTGGACTCATTGAGTCACTAGGAAAGGTTAATTGTAGCATCTTATCGTTAGTACTAAAATAAATATCAAACGCCTTTGCTAATTGAGTAAATAACTTAGCATTTAATCTATATTGTGTTACTCCCGTTGTTTTATCTAGGTTAGGTATGACACGGCTTGTTTGTGGAAACTGTGCATCTAATATTAATTGCCTTTGGGTTATTAGGTTAGGGGTTGCACTAGTAGAATATATAGAAATATATTTCCCGTTCCCATTAACTGTAATATTAAACGGGCTATCTAAATTGTTTTTACATTCCCTATTTATTTTGTGATCTTTTATAAATAATTTTAAATCATACAGCACCTCTATAGGGACTATTATATCTAATTCTTTAATAGTAGGCTTGATTTTGGACTCAATTTGTACTAATATATGGCCGTCCGTAGCTTCATATATAAACTTATTGTCACGTATGAATATATGTACACCACCTAAGTAGTAGCGTACAGGGTCTTTTTTTACGCATGTCATAGCACTGTTAAACGCTGCATAATCTAGTTTAAAAGTTATTATTTCTTCTACAATATTTTCCATAGTATTAACCTTATTTTAATGTTTCTCTGTTTATAATCATTAGTTAAGCGTTATAGTACCTATTTTATTCCCGTTACTAGCTCGTATGGGGTATGCACTATTATTGTGTGATGTGTTAGCACGAACTATAGTCTCTTGTAGTTGAGAGAATACTTGTGTTAACTCGTTTACATTATCTTCAAACGCTGCATTGTCTGTATTAAATTCGATTTTGATATTCATGATGTAACCTTTATTTTAAAATTAATGTTGTGGGCTTATAACTTTAGAATATCAAATAATAGTTAATAAATGATTAACCAAAAGAAGAAAAGTGATTATTTATTTTAGGAGGTCTTTTTCAACTATAAATACTTATGCAACCCCTAGGCGAGACTCCAGGCACACAATTCGCCTAGGGGTAGAAATGCACTTTTTCTCAAACTACAATGTGATGGGAAGATTTTCTGAAAACTACAATGTGATGGGAAGATTTTCTGAAAACTACAAAGTGATGGGAAGATTTTCTGAAAACTACAATGTGATGGGAGAATTTTTCGGAAAACTACAATGTGATGGGAGAATTTTAAAAATTTTAAATTAGTGATCGTCTTCAGATAGTCCAGGGCCTTGTATTGCTAAAGTCATTGCAATTGCACTTTCACATTCAATTCGACTTATAATCTCGTCTTTTAAATTAGTTTCAATTTTATTAAGGCGTTCTTCGTTCTCTGGCTGCTCTAAAAACTTCTTGATGTCAGGTGCCAGAGGACTACTATCCAACATCTCTAATATATAAAAATCAAATTGATGTTTAAAATATTCCTCCCCCCTTACGTGCATAAATTGGTTTTGTAATTTCGCAAATTTCAACTCCACATACTCTTCTTTATCTATTGTTATGGTTTCTGACATTATTTTTCCTCCCCGTTACGTTGTGTATAGATCACATTAAATGGAGCCGATACACCAGCACTATCGCCTCCGATAAATACTCTGTCGTCTGTTCTAATTCCTACAATACAGGTCATTTTTATCTCCTTTTATATTAGAGGTGTAATTAACTGCCGATTGATAATACACATTACTTCTAGTACAGTTGTATTTCTTAGCCATGTTATATTTCCGCCAGCAGTTATAATCTTAACATCCTCCTCATCTTGTTCCAGAAATATTCCTGCTGGACTAAAAACTTTATCTTGAATTGATACTATCATAGTTATTTCTCCAATTTTTTAATTCTCTCTTCCAACTCATTAATATAACGTAAAATATACGTATAAAGATGAGCCTCGTTAGCTAGATTAGGGTTGGAGTCGTGTCCGAAAACATATTGTTTTTGCGACAAAGTTGACGCTTTCTCAATACGATCTATACACTCAATTAAGCCCCGATGTGGGGCAATCTTCTTTATAATATCTCGTCTCATGATCTTTTCTCCTATAATGTTTGTACTATGGTAAACGGTCCACGAACCCCTGCGCTATGGTAGGCTGCTGCTTCTAAAGCTAACATGAGGCACTCATGTATGTCCTCGTCCGTCTTAAATTTAGGTTTAAGTACATGTAATGCACCAAATGCAATATCTTCTCCGCACCCTGTAGCATTATACGGGTCAATATTTTCCGCAACCTGAAAATCGCTGGCAATTTGAAATAATCTATTTTCAACTCCTACAAGGAAACTTCCTCCCTGTTCTACTTCGTTATTCTTTCTCATGTATCCACAGTCCTTAAACATGGCACGTATACCATCGACAAAATCCGTAACCATATATTTATAAATAGGTGTTTCTGGATGTCGTGGTGGTGGCGTAAATTTATACTCTAAAATTTGACCCATTCTAAACGAGGAAGTGAACCCAAAAATAAATTCCCCATTCTTAAATACTTTCTGATCGGCTCTGGTGGATATGGAATAGCCAGCCACACCAGCACTGTCTCCACCAATAAATACCTTGTCATTGGTTCTTATTCCTATAATACATGTCATTATCTTTCTCCTTAGTTAAAATCCAATTATACAAAGTATGCCTATACTAGGAATACTGACAGCCCAAACGAAAGTAGCTATAATAAAGTACCCCTCATACTTTGCACTAGGCTCTGGTGCAAATAAGCTAGCCTCAGGTTCAACAAATTCCTTATAAACACACCACCCCATTACGAAACTACTAATAATAAACACTACTACTGCCATAAGAATATACAACATAACTATTTCTCCTTTATTTATACCACCACATGAATACCATCATCGTCAGAACTGAAATCGTTATCCCCTAATGAGAGAACATCATTACTAAATAATTTACATAATAAATCTGAACGTATCCTGTTATCAATTGTTTTATCCTCCAAGATATGTTCGATTTTACACTGTATCAGTAAATGCTCGGCTGGAACACATTCTAAATAACTAACCACATATTGATTTAAGGCATCTTGTTCCGACGTAGCGTGGATACCTATTGTGATTGGATTTTTAACGTTTCTATCTGCTGAACATGTAATTGCGTAATATCCCATGATTATTTCTCCTCTGTGATTGTTGCTAAAATATCAGACTCTTTTAGTATAAGATAATCCGTGCCATCCTCGGTTATCTCTGTACCGCCCCACTTGGTGAAGATTATTGTATCTCCGACCTCAACAGTGAGTGGGATGACTGTGCCATCGCTTGACCAGGTTCCCGGGCCAACGGCCACGACCCGTGCTTTGGTAGGCTTTTCTGTTGCTGTCCCAGGCAAGATAATCCCACCCTTGGTTGTTTCTTCGGTGTCAAAGCGTATTGCTAGGACTCTATCAGCTAATGGTTTAAACATAATTTTCTCCTTTTTCTTTTTTGTGTTTAATTACTTCCCAACTATCTACACCTCGTATAGTTAAAGGGAAATTAGTACGTAGATGCTTACGTCCGAATGCCAAAGTGTCCATATCGCTATGTCCTCCCCATCATTTCTTTTACGTCCTGTAACCGCTGACTATCGTTACCTTCAGCTTTAGCTAGGTCTTTTATGATGGCTATAACTAACCCACCTTTTTCTCTAGGTGTCAGGTTTAAATCCTCAATAAGCTCTCTACTGAAAAAAGTTCCTCCTATTTGCTCAAAGAACATCTCAAGATCAAGCATATCGGTAATTTTTTCACGGTAGATTTTATCTAGTATTTTTAACTTTTTTCTTCCGACTTCTAATAGAGTAGTTTTTAATTCATAAGTATCTGACATAATTTTCTCCTTTTTAAATGTATAATTACTTAGTATTTCCTGTTTATCCTCTGGGTATTTGCGTCCGAATGCCAAAGTGTCCACTATTTTCTCCTATGCTTCATTTATTAATTTACAAACTTCCTCTACGGTTACATCCTGGATAAACATACAGGTAGTGCTTTCGCTACTATGGGTATGACGGTATTTAAAGTTTATTTTTACCATGGGACCAGGCTCATAAGTACCATCCACACTAACAGTTAATACCTCGTTAGGGTCGAAGCCTTGACCGTTTATTACTAATAATCTTGGTGCTGCCATAAGTTCTAATTCTTTTGTATCTGACATGATTTTCTCCTAAAAATAAAAAGTCATTGTTAGCATAATTGTAAATTGCTCTGCATGAATTGCAATCGAATATTATCCCTTATTTGTATACATATGAATTTAAACTTTTTTCAACTATGTCAGTAATACCAGCCAATCCAGATCGTTTTAAATTCGGCGCATCTTTTAGTTCATTTAGTGCAAATGTTAAGTCTCCACGGATAGCTTCCAAGGCATCATTTTTAACAAGTACACATTGGATAAGAATATCGATTGTCTCCTCTATTTCCTTCATGGATTTAGTAAAGTCAATTTTTTCCTTTACATTTTTAAAGTCATCTTTTCCATATTGTCTTACATATGAAAATTTTGGTTGTTCTGTACATTTATACTGATTCTTTAACATCATCTTCTCCCTTAGTTTCAGTTGTTATTACTTTAGTTTCGGTCGTGATAACTTTTTTTTCAATTGCTTTTTTATCCGACTTTGTTATTGGTAATTTGAACACTGGTACTTCGACATATATTACTGCGTCTTTTACCCAACCTGTTTTAATCTCTGACATTTGCTTAATCTAAGCCTCCACCACTTAACATACCACTCACAACGGCACTTACACCACTACTACTTCCGAGTTTTTTAGGTGCTGGGCTGCCGATAACTGCCTCCCCCCTGTTTATTAGGGCTGATTGCAACCATCCTTCCGCTCTAGCTTCGTCCTCCTCCCTCTCTCTATTAATAACTACATTAACATATTCTACAGCATCTTCCACCCACCCACTACTGGTGATTTTAGTTTGTTTTGGTTTATAAAGACTGCTTTTGTTTAGCATTACACGCCCCTCAGAATGGTATTGCTCTAACTCCTCTTTAGTTAATAACATTTGTACATCCTTATCGGTAATTACGTCTGGTATATCATTCGACATCTTAAACCTCCATAAAACTTTTAATAAATATTGCTGCTACTTGCGGTACGACTCTAAATACGATATAGCTGTGTATAGAAGACGTATATCTTCATTTGCATTACCTAG
>SMVB01349495.1_pt1 | contig 20862 bp, 16 predicted proteins | sample 2456461 | NCBI WGS metagenome assembly SMVB01 (sample SAMN11095934, study PRJNA526329) | marine sediment metagenome | biome: Marine sediment; feature: Surficial sediment; material: Deep marine sediment; isolation source: Hadal surficial sediment | place: Pacific Ocean | collected 2014-05 | depth...
CCCAATATTTGGTCAGGGGAACCACCTTGCGCTAAAGTAACATGAATTTTAGTCGGCGCCGGTGGCCGGGCCGGACAGGCCCACGGCGATAATAGGAAAGCTTGGCATTGGCTCCCTTTTCTTCCAAATTGCTCGACGACCTCAATCTCAAAAAGTCAATCGCCTGGCTGTGGGATTTCGAGCGGCGGCGTATGATATGGGCAACGGAAGCGGCTGTTGTGTTCTGGAAAGAGCCGTCGCTTATCGATCTGCTCGGTCGTGACTTTGGACCCCGGCATAGCCTTGTCGGCGAATTGGAGAATTTACGATCGGATTTGCGTCGCGACGCGTGGTCCTCGGAACGCATTGTGCTCAATCCCGATGGCCAAGCTGTTGCCGCCAATTGCCGCATTCGATCTCAGCCGATTACGGATGATCGTATAGGTGCATTAATCGAAATCGAAGCGTTGAACGACCCGCCGGTGGCGGTCCACAATCTGACCGAGGCGACATTGGGTCGTTATGCGCCTTTGCCGCTCGCCATGTATCATGTTGATGGGCGGCTAATTCTCAAAAACGCTATGGCCGAATCGTTATTTACCGATAGTCCAAACTTGGATCTTATGTCACGACTGGGCAACGCCGATATCGCCGGAACCATGATATTACGCACTCTTGCGGATGGCGCCTATAGCAGAACCCTGCGACTCAGCACGGCCTATGGCAATCGTCTTCATCGTGTTGCCGCTCAGCCTGGTCAAGATCCCAAAACGGGGGCACCCACGCTCATCGTGTCGTTTCAGGACGTCCAAGATACATACGATCTTTGGCGAGAAGTAACTCAAGCCTTTCAGGGTTTGACGCGGATATCGAAAAACTTGTTATCCGAAGCCGTGGATAAAAATTCCAGCACGCGCGAGCGAGAATCGGTGCCCAAGGATGAGTCATTAGATAGAGTGCGAAGCGCCAAACTGGAGGCCGAGCGGAAGGTTCATCAACAAGCTGAATTCATTGCAAAGCTGAGCCATGAAATGCGCACACCGCTTAATGCCATCATTGGATTCGGCGAGGTCATCAGTGAAGAACGTCTCGGGCCGATAGGGAATGAAAAATACAAGGTCTATGTAAAAGATATCGTCAAGAGTGGTCACTTACTACTGAGCCTGATAAACGACCTGCTGGATCTATCCAAGATCGAAGCCGGCAAACTGCAACTAGACTATTCTGAAGTGGACCTGCGGGATGTCATCAACAGTTCGATTCGACTGTTGCAGCCGGCCGCAGAGAAAGCGCAGGTCACTATTCGGACCCTTATGCCGGTACCGCTGCCCAATGTGGTGGCGGATGCCCGCAGCATGCATCAAATCCTGAATAATTTGCTCAGCAATGCGATCAAATTCAGCCATAGCGGCGACACGGTCACCATATCGGGAGAACTGGCGTCGGATGGGTCCATCACTTTGCGCGTGCGCGATCAGGGGATCGGCATGACAAAACAAGACCTTAAACAGGCTCTGGAGCCCTATGGCCAAGTTAAGGGCGCACGTCGGACTGATCTGATCGGCACCCATTTGGGCGGGACGGGGCTCGGTCTGCCTTTGGCCAAAGCCCTGGTCGAAGCCAATAAGGCGGATTTCCATATTGAAAGTGCGCCGGAAAAAGGCACCCGCATTACGGTGACCTTCCCCAGCGCTCTTGTGCTTGTCGGTTGAGCACCGCTTGGCGGCGCGCATCCGGCTTGGACCGCTTAATTTCTCTTTTCGACGCCTCATTCGTGCCAAACTCTTAACCTAATCTATGTCACCTAATCTCTGGTTCCGCCAACCCCCAGGACCCTCGCTCATGCGCAAATTGTTCACAGGATTCATCATCCTTATTGTGTTGGTCGTTGCCGCCCTTCTGGTAGCGCCCTCATTCATCCCGGCAGACGTTTATAAAGATCGCATCACCCAAGCAGCCAGCGACGCGACGGGCCGAGAAGTCGGCATTTCAGGCGATATGCATTTTGCTTTCTTCCCCCGGTTCGAAGTGGTCGCCGAAAATGTCACCGTGGGCAACGTGCCCGGTGGCACAGCTGATTACTTTGCCCGAATCGGCGCGCTTGCCATCGGTATAGAAGTGATGCCGCTATTGAAAGGTGTTGTCAGCATCGATCGCTTCGAGCTGAACGCTCCCGAAATTAACTTAGAAGTCGACCGCAACGGCGACGGTAATTGGATATTCGATTCGGATGGCGCGCCAAATAACGATCAAGCCGCAACAGAGGGCGGCTTCGAGTTGAACAATATCAGCCTACGTAATGTCCGCCTTGTCGATGGACGGATTACTTATCGTAACGCGCAAGGCGCAGTTGAAACCTACGAAGATATCAATATCGAGCTAGATCTGGCCGACTTAGATAGTCCGCTATCGGCCAAGGGATCGCTACGCGCAAAGAACGAACTCATTAATATCATCGCGACCGTCGATCGACCGAGAACGTTGCTCGATGGTGGTGAAACCCATATTCAATTTGATCTAGACGCCGGCTTCGGCGAGGTAACGTTTGACGGACACGCCACGATTGCCGATGGCCAATCCCCCGTATTCGCGGGTCTTTTGGATATGTCGATACCGAGTGTGCGCCAATTGGCAGCCATCGCCGGACAGCCCATAGCCAGCGCAAACGGATTTGGCAAGCTCGACTTGCGCGGCAACGTAATCGCCAATGACAGCCGCCTCGATGTTGAAAATGTCAAGGTATCCTTCGACGGCATGAACGGAACGGGCACGTTAACCATCCATTATGCACGTAACGTCCCAAAACTGACGGGCACCTTGGATATCGATAAGCTCGATGCCAATATATATCTCGGAGAAGCGGAGAAAACGTCGGCCAACGATTGGAGCACGGAACCGATCGATTTCGCCGGTCTAAAATCGATCGATGCGGATCTTGATCTAACGGCCGATCAAGTTTTCTTCCAAGACATTAAATTGGGCCGGAGCCGGCTTAAGTTGACGATCAATGGCGGCGTCTTGAACGCCATATTGAACGAACTGAACCTCTATGAGGGGTCGGGAAAGGGCTCCCTAACCATAGATGCCCAGAGAAGTACTCCGGTTGTCCGCTCGGAGTTTAGCCTCAATGCATTACAGGCTCTACCGTTTCTGCGAGACGCCATGGGCCTCGATCGTATCGAGGGCATCGGCAATATGACCTACTCATTCACGACTTCCGGCCAAACCCAGCGCCAATTGGTGAGCAACCTTAATGGCGTAACAAGTCTGAAGTTTTTGGATGGGGCGTGGCGCGGCGTAAATCTGGCATCGTTGGCGCGCAATGTACAAACAGCTTTTGGCCAAGGCGTGCAAAACGATGCCGCCGGGCAAGAAGATGTCGGCGAGCAACAGAAGACGGATTTTGCCGAGCTAAGCGGAACGTTTGTGATCCGCAATGGGCAAGTCACCAATGATGACTTCCAAATGCTCAATCCTTTTCTTCGGGTGCTCGGTGGTGGGTCGATTGATCTCATCAATCAAACGGTTCGTTTTAAGCTTCGTCCCAAGTTCGTGACGTCGACACAAGGCCAAGGCGGCGATTTGGGTGTCGGCGGTATCGCCGTACCGATCATTGTCGAGGGCCCTTGGAGTGATTTGAGATACCGTCCCGATTTTGCCGGGCTGTTGACCAATGCGCTTATCCCCGGTACCGGCGAGTCAACCGGCAATCCCATTCAAGATCTCATTCAAGGAACTATCGGAAGGGCATTGGGCCTGCCTCAACCGGACTCCGATAATACTAAGAGCGACTCAAACGGCACCGCCGACCAAGAAACGGAAACCGCACAAGACGGCCCGGACTGGTCCGTGCCGTCAGACAGCGAGTCCCAGTCGGAGCCTGAAAAGGAGACGCCACCCAAGCCTGTGGATTTTCTGTTTGGCATTCTGAAGGAATTGGAAAAGGATTGATCCTAGAGCCCATTCAGGAAAACCGGTACCCGCCCCGGCCTTCGCCGGGACATGCTTTTCTTGAAAACGCTCTAATTGGACGACCGGATATTTGGCCCATAAGGCCTATTTCGTCATGTCCATGGCTTCGTCCATTGCGGCATCCATCACGTCGTCGGCCGCGTCTTCAATGGCGTCTTCAATGGCGTCTTCAATGGCGTCTTCCACTGCCTCTTCGATGACATCCTCAGCACTGTCCGCCGAGTCTTCGACAACTTCCTCAGCCACTTCTTCTACGGCGTCATCGGCAACAGCCTCGACGGCTTCGTCGGCGACCTCTTCTACGGCGTCATCGGCAACAGCCTCGGCGGCTTCGTCGGCGACCTCTTCTACGGCGTCATCGGCAACGTCCTCGACGGCCTCGTCAGAAGCTTCTTCGACAACGTCTTCGACAGCCTCCCCGGCCATTTCAGTTGCATCGTCAATCCCATCCTGTTCGACGACAGGTTCCTCAACCGCCGACTCTGGCACCGCCATTGTGTCGTCTTGCGTTTGTACGAAATAGAACGTGGCAGCTACAACTATGATTAAGCTGATCAAAATATCGCTGAAGCGCATGTGATTGCCCCTAAATGTTAGCTCTATGTTAGCCCGAATTCCGAGGGGCCTGTCACCTTTGCAATCGCTCGAGAATTATCACCACCCAACCGACGACTTCAGTGAATCAAGCAACGCCCCTCAATGACAAATAAACTGCCCCACCCAGGTTTTTGATCTGGGTAGCCAGCATTAAATGGAGCGCATACCTGACATCATGAAAGACCCCCACCTCCCATTGCTGCGGATATTAACTGAACTCGCCGCCTTTAATCAATATAAGGGAACAGGATTGCGGTTGTACGCCCCTCGCCCCACCCTCATCAGACGGTCTCGGGGGTCAAAATGACCTGATCGCCCTCTGGAAAATTAACTTCAAATCAATGAGTTAGAGAGAAATCGTCCCGTCCGCCACGGCGCCGGACAGGACATCCTATGAGCCATGGATTATCGACCATTGGGCGTTCGCGGCCTGGGATGGGCATCACGACAATGACATATTGAGCAATTTGCGCATCTGGCCCCCATTCCGGACTTCTCTTCAAGCGGGCCAACCGGCTGGCAGAGGGGGTTCAGACCCTGCAATTTAAGGCATTGATAAGCTCGACATTACTGTCATTTCGCTACGGGGCGCCATGAGGTATGTTGCTGAACATGCGCACACTTTGTCACGAACCATTGTCACCCTTCTGCCGAAAAATACGCATCATCCTGGCCGAGAAAGGGTTACCGTTCGAACTTCGGGAGGAAAATATCTGGCAACCGTCAGACGATTTTTTCCAACTTAACCCGGCCGGAACGGTTCCCGTGTTGATCGATGAGACCGTGAACGGCAAGAGCAAGACGGTCGTTGCTCATAGCACGGCCATCATGGAATATCTTGAAGAGACCTATCCTAAGATTCGTCTATTGCCCGGATCCGCAACCGACCGGGCGGAATGCCGGCGGCTGGTTGCTTGGTTCGATGAAAAGTTCAACACGGAAGTGACGCTCAATCTCTTGTTTGAGAAAATCCAAAAGCGTTATGCTGGGTACGGACCACCGGACATGGAAGAACTTCGAATTGGGCTCAAGAACCTGCAAATGCATTTGGACTATCTCAGCGAGCTTATAGACAAAAGAAATTGGCTTGGCGGTAACAGATTTAGCCTGGCGGATATCGCTGCCGCTTCTCATCTTTCTGCGATCGATTATCTGGGTGACGTACCCTGGGCCAACTTTGAGATCGTCAAAAACTGGTATGCTAGAATAAAATCCCGGCCTAGTTTCCGCCCTCTTTTGGCTGACCGCATTCCTGGCATGCCGCCGCCCAGACATTACGATGATTTGGATTTTTGAGCCTTCGTCTTAAAATGACGGACAGAATTGAACAGAAACCCGTAAGGGACCGTCTTCTTGCCGAGGGCTTTGATGCCGTTGGCTTTACCAAGCCTGGACAAATCAGTGCGGCCGGCCGCCGTCTCGAAGAGTTTCTCGAAAGAGATTGGCAGGGTGACATGCAATGGATGGTCTCCAAAGCAGACCGGCGGGCCAACCCCTTCGTTCTGTGGCCTGATGTTAGAAGCATCATTGTGGTCGGCATGAATTATGCCCCTTCGTCCGATCCGCTCTCTATCCTGAATAAATCGGACTGCGGAGGCATTTCCGTCTATGCGCAGGGGCGTGACTATCACGACGTCATCAAGAAGCGTCTGAAAAAAGCCGCCCATTGGATACAGGATCGCTATGGCGGCGACCTCAAAGTGTTTGTCGATACGGCACCTATTATGGAAAAGCCTTTGGCCGAAGCGGCCGGATTAGGCTGGCAGGGAAAACATACCAATTTGGTATCTTCGGATTTCGGCTCATGGCTTTTTTTGGCAAGCATATTTACCACATTGGACTTTGCCGAAGACAAGGCGCATGTGGACCAGTGCGGTACGTGCTCAAGCTGCATTGATATCTGCCCGACCAATGCCATCCCGGCACCCTACCAGCTCGATGCCAGACGCTGCATTTCCTATCTGACGATCGAACACAAAGGACATATTGCAAAATCATTCCGTGCTGCGATCGGAAATCGCATTTATGGCTGTGATGATTGTTTAGCCGTGTGTCCCTGGAACAAATTCGCAGCGCAGGCGCGGGAACAGGCCTTCCATCCTCGGTCGGAATTGCAGGCGCCGCTGTTGAAGGAATTGGCGGCATTAGATGATGGCGGTTTTCGGGACCTGTTCACGGCATCGCCTATCAAGCGCCTTGGACGCGATCGGTTTGTCCGTAACGTATTGATTGCCATCGGCAATTCGCACCGCCGAGACCTTTTGGAAAGCGCCGTCCGACTTTTGCGCGACCCATCGCCGTTAGTGCGCGCCATGGCAATTTGGGCAGTACGAGAAATTGCAGCATCGGACGAGTTTAAGCGCTTACGCCCTACCCACATGGCACAAGAGACCGATACAGCGGTGATTGCCGAATGGAACGATGCCGATGCTTGATCAGCCGTTGCTCATTCCACGGCCCGCCCGGCAAGGATTTCACGCCGCCGTCCAATTTTTCCGCATGCGATGAGCGGTCGCTCGATCGACGAAAAGTTCGGGATGGCTCGGATCAAGCTCAATGGCGGAGGTCAATACAGGCCTCGTATGGTGTGCTGTCCTTGGCCTGACACCATGAACTTTCAGCGACAACCAGACCGGCCACCAAAGCCAAACTTACCCATAGGCGCATGACACCTTGCCGCGCTCTCCGCAACCTCATAACAATTGACGAAAGATTAGGTCTTGGCAAGAATGACAGGCCTATTTATGAAGCGACTTTTTTGTTTCGGTCTCGGATTTACCGGCCTGACCCTGGCCAAGCAACTGAAAGCCTCGGGCTGGTCGGTCGCCGGAACCCGTCGCACCAAAGATAAGGCGGCTATTCTTCGATCCGCCGGAATCGATGGCTTCGTTTTTACCGGCAAGGAGATGGCGCCCGATGTTAAGAAAGCATTGGCCAACGCCAGTCACGTTCTCAGCACGATTGCCCCAGACTCTTCTTCGGCCGGAAACAGCGCCAGTGGACAGATCGCCGATCCGGTGCTGCGCTATTACAAGGGGGATATTCTCAATAGAGCGCAAAATCTAGCTTGGGTCGGCTACCTTTCGTCAACCAATGTTTATGGCGATCATGACGGACAATGGGTCGACGAAACGACGACGCCTCGCCCGGGCTCCGAACACGCCCGTCAGCGGCTTGATATTGAACATGCTTGGCAAGATATGGTGCAAACGGACGGCGTCCCGGTTCATATTTTGCGTCCGGCCGGTATTTATGGTCCCTATCGTTCCGCACTCACATCACTCAAGAATGGAACGGCCAAACGTGTGATTCGGCCCGGGCAATGGATTTCGCGAATTCATGTGCGCGATTTGGCGGCGGTTGTGATCGCGTCCGCCGAAAATCAAAATCCCGGTTCAGTCTATAATGTGGCGGATGACGAACCCTCACCCCGAGAGACAACCATTGAATTCGCGGCCATGTTATTGAATCGGGAGCCGCCTCCTGCGATTCCTTTTGAGCAATGGCAGACCCCACCGACGGCGAAACGGGATTTCACCACAAATAAACGCATTCGCAATGATCGGATCAAAAAAGACTTGGGAATAGTCCTGACATATCCGTCCTATCGAGACGGACTCAAAGCTTTGTTCGACGCGGGCGAGTATTAATGTTGATCGACGGCGCGGCACAACCTATCGACCATGTCCGTTAGACGCTCAATATCGGCGTCTTCCGACATGCGATGGCCGGCCCCTTTCACAAAAGTGACGCTGGCATTCTCGCCGGTCAATTGATCGACGAGCAACAAGGACCGTTGCCAAGGAACATCCTTATCCTCTAAGCCGTGAAGTATCCGTATGGGACAGGTCAAGGATATCGGGCCGCGCAAAACTAAATGGCGGCGACCTTCTTCTATTAAGTTCATGGAGATGAGATATGGCTCTTCGTCATAGTCCGACGGCAATTCGCAAACGCCCTTCTCTTGAAGCTCGGTTTTGATCGCGTCCGGGAACTCCGCCCACATAAGGTCTTCCGTAAAATCCGGTGCGGGGGCCACCAGCACCATCCCCTTAACCCGCTCCGGCCTGGCGAGGGCGGCCTGGATCGCAATCCAGCCTCCCATGCTCGATCCCACCAGAATTTGGGGCCCTTGGGCCAGTTCATCAAGGACAGCAAGCGCGTCTTGAGTCCAAAGACCGATTGTCCCGTTAATGAACTCACCGGATGACTCACCGTGACCCGAATAGTCGAACCGAATAAACCGCCGCTTTGCGCCCACAGCCCAGTCATCCAAAGCGCTCGCCTTGGTCCCCGTCATGTCCGAATTGAAACCGCCCATCCAAATAATACCGACCTGATCGGAACGTGAGGCATTGCCAGCACGCATGCGATAGGCGATGGTTTGACCGTCGGGCCGTCTAAGCTTTTTTGACTGCGACATCGATTTTCATTTTGATTTGTGCAAGAGATTCCGTGAACAGAAAAGACGCACACCAGTCTATCAGGGCCGAACAAATGGACATAGGTCCCACCGTATTGCAAGTGATTCCGCAACTGGAATCGGGCGGGGCCGAGCAAACGACTCTTGAAATCGCGCGGGCGCTCAGGGCCTCCGGCGGAAATGCCATCATAGCCAGCGCCGGAGGGCGCATGGTTTCCGATCTCGAATCCGCGGGCGCGACAATGCATATCTTACCGGTTGATTCAAAGAACCCTTTGGTCATGTGGAGAAATGTAAGCCGGCTTACATCGATAATAAAGCAGCATGATGTCAAACTGGTGCATGCGCGCTCGCGCGCGCCCGCTTGGAGTTGTTACTTTGCCGCCAGGCGTTGTGACGTGCCGTTTGTCGCCACTCATCATGGCACTTATGGAGCGACTTCATGGATCAAGCGCTATTATAATTCGATCATGGTTCGCGGGGAGCGCGTCATTGCGAACTCTGATTTCATCGCCAATCAAATTAGCAAAACCTATCATCTGCCTTCAGATAAGATCGTCGTCATTCCCCGAGGCGTTGATGAACAGGTGTTCAATCGCGACGCCATCTCTGCGCAGCGCATGATGTCGATTCGGCACCTATGGGGGATCGCAGATGGTGAAAAAAGTATTATTCTCGCACCCGCTCGATTAACCCCTTGGAAAGGTCAAACCGTCTTAATCGAGGCTGTCGAGCAGCTTCTGCGCTCTGGGCGCCAAAACTTAATATGTGTGCTGCTCGGCGACGCACAAGGTCGAGGGACTTATCGCACGGAGCTCCGTTCACTCATCAGAGATCGGCGATTGTCCGATGTGGTGAAAATGCCAGGTTTCTGCAACGATATGCCCGCCGCCTATGCGGTCTCCAGTGTGGTCGTCTCGCCGGCAATCCTGCCCGAGGCGTTTGGACGCGTGGCTATTGAGGCGCAAGCTATGGGCAAACCGGTCATTGTGTCGGATCACGGCGGTGCCCGTGAAACCGTGATTGACGGAGAAACCGGCTGGCGCGTTGCGCCCGGCGATTCAAAGCTTCTGGCCCAAACCATTGAGAAAGCGCTCAGCATGAGCGCCACGGCGGAAGTTTCGCTGAGCGAAATGGCACAGGCCCATGTTCTTAGGACCTATTCGGCCGAACAAATGTGCGTTAAAACCATGGCGCTCTATCGTGCTTTGACCGATAGGACGGCAGCGGCCGGTGATAAATTGGGGGCGTAGGTCGAGAGGAAAGTGGCCAAAGGACCGCTTCAATATAAGAAAATACTGGTGATCAAGTTGGGAGCGCTTGGTGATTTTGTCCAGGCGCTCGCAGCGTGTCGGTCGATTCACGAGTATCATCAGGGCGCTAAAATCACTTTACTCACCACATCGCCTTACGTGGAGATCGCCAAGTCTTGCCCTTATTTTGACTTTGTCTGGGACGGTGGCCGGCCCGACAGTTTCATGGTCACCTGGTCATTGGTCCAAAAAATCCGCAAAGAGAAGTTCGACCGGATTTATGATCTTCAGACCTCCAGTCGGACAAATCGCTATTATACTTTGTTATGGCCATTTAGGCCGGAATGGTCGGGCATCGCCAAAGGGGCGTCTCATTACCACAAGAACCGCAAACGGACCAAAATGCACACTCTGGACCGGCAAGCGGAACAATTAGCCATGGCGGGTGTCGGATTAGGGCAAGGCCGGGTCGGCGGCACGGCGTCGGCGCCTGATCTGTCCTGGGCGACGGAAGTGCAGAAAGGGGCGGCGCGAACCGAACTCACCTGGTTCGGTGTTCGCAAACCCTTTGCCCTGATCGTTCCCGGGAGCACGCCCAACCGCCCGGCCAAGCGTTGGCCGGCTCAAAATTACGGGCAGCTTGCCATGCGCTTACGTCGAGCGGGTTTCATGCCGGTCATCATCGGCACCGAGACCGAACAAGAGGACACCTATATCATTCAACAAGCCTGCCCCGGCGCGTTGAGCCTGATCAACCGAACGGACTTCATTCAGATCATCATGTTGGCCCGCCAGGCACATTTGGCTATTGGTAACGACACCGGCCCTATGCATTTGATCGCCAGCTCCAATTGCCCGAGCATGGTGCTGTTTTCCAGTGAATCTAATCCCGATTTGTGCGCCCCGCGAGGCGCCGACGTAACGGTCCTAAAGCGCAAGAAGCTTGCCGAATTGGGTGTCGGCGAGGTATGGGAAACGCTTCAGACTATGGGCAAAATCGACCCTCACCGGCCACCCCACGCAGACCAGCCAATCGGGGCCCAATCATCCTCGGATGGTTGAAAAGGGGGGGTCATATAGAATATACCTATTGCTGACGACATTATATGATGGTCGTCGGTCGCCACCCATAGAAACAAAAAGAGGAGATCCACAATAGCACGCAGACCATTTGACGCGCCGCCCAAAAAAGAGAAAGGTCCGCGCGTAAACGCTATGATCACAGCCGAAGAAGTACTGCTGATCGACGAAGAGGGTAACAAAGTGGGCACTGTCGGCCTTAGCGAGGCCTTGAATGCCGCGGAGGAAGCCAGCCTGGATCTAGTGGAAATCTCACCAAACAGCGATCCGCCCGTATGCAAAATCCTCGATTACGGAAAATATAAATACCAAGAACAGAAAAAACGTAACGAGGCGAAGAAAAAGCAAAAAACCGTCGGCGTTAAAGAAATCAAGATGCGCCCCAACATTGATATTCATGACTATCAAGTGAAGTTGCGGGCGATGCACCGCTTTTTCGAGGAAGGCGATAAAGTAAAGGTCACGCTACGGTTCCGCGGTCGCGAAATGGCCCATCAAAACCTTGGCATGGATCTGCTTAGACGCCTGCAGCAGGAAGTGGAGGAAGTCGCCAAGGTGGAAATGCCGCCCAAAATGGAAGGCCGGCAAATGGTCATGGTCATGGCGCCTCGCTAGAGCATTTCCAAGATTAATTGACTCATGAAAATGCTCTAGATTCCCAGTTTGGTCGCGCATTCGGACGGAAAACCGGGTCCACCCCGGCCTTCGCCGGGGCATGCTTTTCCTGAAAACGCTCTCATCATTTCCCAAACCCCCTTGTTTCCGACTTTTTGGACCAAAACGGCCTGTGGGCACGATATTTGAATTAATCGATCCAGAAGGCACGATTTTCCGGGCGTTATTGCTCACATTTAGAGCCCGCATTTAGAGAACGTTCAGCCTTTCGGATTAACGTGCCCCCTGTGAACTTCGCCAGGCCCAGTGGCAAGCGAAACAACGAATGTGAGGCCTCAGATGGTTAATAGAAAGTTGATCGATCGATTGAGCCGGCGGCTGATCTTATCAGGCGCGGTTTTGTTTCCCGTTATTGCTGCTGTGTTTGCGGCAAGCCCAGCTGCCGCGACAGACGTTACTATTCAAATAGATCAAGCCGCACCGATCAAGCTTGAACGGATGGCGGCTATGGTCATCGTCGGCAATCCAAGTATTGCGGACATTTCCGCACATGACGGCAGTCTGTTCTTCGTGACCGGACGAACCATGGGAACGACCAATATTATCGCGATTGACAATCAAGGCAATACGATTGCCGATATCAAAATACACGTCACGGTCGGCGAGACGCACCGGGTGGTATTGCACCGCAATGTCAAACGGTACACTTATAGCTGCGCCAGTAATTGCGAGCGCATTGAAATGGTCGGCGACGTTGTCTCAGACAAAAACCCGGTGCCGGATTTCAGCGATATGGATGAAGCCAACAACCGCAAGCTCAAGATTGCCGGAGAAGGCAAGAAAATATCCGAAGACGCAAGTTAAGCGGGTTGCCATATTAAGGCCTGCACCAAGACGATGTCTTGAAAAACACCGCGCCGGAGCGATCTGGTGCGGTGTTTTCTTTTACGCGGCATCACTTCCTTGGTTGCCGAACATTTCCTCACCAAACACAAACTCGGACACGGATTGTCCCAGAGCGCATTCAGGAAAAGTGGGTACCGGTTTTCCGTCCGAATGCGCGACAAAATAAAGGAGCACGTTAGGGATTCCATCTTTTGTCAACGTGCCTCTAGAGGAGGCCGTTTCTCCGGATCGGTCGGGGCGCATCCTTTGCACGGGCTTCCTTGAGTACCACCTGCTTTTCAGGCATGCTCGATCCCCCAATGGTTAAGTTAAGTACAGATTGAGGAGAGACCCCCGTGACGCTTGCTCGCTGCATCTATCAATTTTTGACGATTTCCACCTTTGTCATTGCCCTGACCACTATTACCGCCGCGCAACGGCCCAACTTAAATGCCGAACCGGCCGACCACGAAATAGCCAAGGTGGAAGCCAAGAGCGAGCGGTTTATGATCTCCGCCGCCAATCCACTGGCCGTTGAAGCCGGATATGACATTCTAAAAGCGGGCGGCAGCGCAGTTGATGCGGCGATCGCGGCTCAGATGGTTCTCAACTTGGTCGAACCGCAATCGTCAGGCATTGGCGGCGGCGCTTTCTTGGTCCATTACGATGCCGCCACGCAACAAGTCACCACATTTGATGGTCGGGAAACGGCACCAAGTGCCGCAACATCCAATATGTTTCTAGATGCCTCAGGCAAGTTCATTGGCCGCCGGCAAGCCTTTTCAAGCGGCCGCTCCACCGGTGTCCCCGGCCTTGTCCGCATGCTTGAATTGGCGCACGAAAAATATGGCTCCCGTCCCTGGTCCGAGCTATTCCAATCTGCCATTACCCTCTCGGAAGAGGGCTTTGCGGTTTCGCGCCGGCTTGCCGCCATGCTAAAGGCCAGCGCCCGTTCCTTAGGATCGGCGCCCGATACGTCCGAATATTTTTATCACCAAGACGGCACACCTCTTGGCGAAGGTGAAATTCTAAAAAATGCCCAATTTGCGCAAGCCCTACGTCTGATCGCCGATGGCGGTGCTAAAGCTTTTTATGAGGGACCGATTGCACAAGCGATTGTCGACCGGATCGCCAAGGCCGTTTCGGAAAGTTCGTATCCGGATTATGAAATGAGTCTTGAAGACTTGACAAGCTACACGGCGATGGAACGCGATCCGGTGTGCGGTCGCTATCGTCAATTCAAAGTTTGCGGCATGGGGCCACCCAGTTCGGGCGGAATTGCCACGCTGCAAATTTTGGGCATGCTTGAAGCGTTTGATCTCCAGGAACTCGGACCGAATAATCCACAAGCCATTCATTTATTGGCGGAAGCCTCGCGCCGCGCTTTTGCGGATCGTGCCCTTTATTTGGCCGATCCCGATCAAGTCGATATTCCCATAGCGGGCCTTATTGAGCCCCATTATCTCAAATCAAGAAGCGCCGGTATCGATAGCCAATCTGTTGTCGCCTTTTATGTGCAGCCGGGGGTGCCGGCCGGCGCCGATGTCGACCGGTGGGCACCGTCGCCCTCAGAATCCGGCCGATCGACAACTCACCTTTCGGTGGTCGACGCACGGGGCAACGCGGTGGCGCTCACGTCGTCGATCGAAACCGCTTTCGGTTCACGGCTCATGGTTGGTGGCTTTCTTCTCAACAATCAATTGACGGATTTCTCCTTTTATCCCGAAAACGACGGCAAGCCCGTGGCCAACGCGCCGGGCCCGGGCAAGCGGCCACGCTCGTCCATGTCTCCGACAATTATCTATAATGACGATGGCTCGCTTCGAATGGTGATTGGCTCGCCGGGCGGTTCTCAAATCATAGGCTTTGTGGTCAAGACAATCATTGCCCATCTCGACTGGGGCATGGGCATTCAACAAGCGATCGACTTTCCCCATGTGACCAATCAGAACGGAATCACGCGGTTGGAGAAAAAACCCATAATGAGTGACATGGCACCAGCGCTTGAGGCCATGGGGCATAAGGTGAGAGTCGGGCGCATGGGCAGCGGCTTGCACGGCATTGTGGTGACCCAAGAGGGCATTTTCGGCGGAGCCGATCCGCGCCGCGAGGGCATTGCTTTGGGTGACTAGGGTCTTTCCGGTTTTGATTCCATCAAAACCGGAAAGACCCTAGTCGATATAAATATGGACTTCGCTATGGAGCGTCTCCGCGCGGTTGGCAAAACCGACGACAATTTGATCCGGTGCGACACCGAGCTTGGCCAAAGAGCGCCGCACCGCTTGCGCATATTGTTGAGCCGCCGCATTGGATTGCTGCCGGATAATTTCATTATCGGTCTGGGGTGCAACGGAAAGCAGTTTGAAACGCGCGCCCGGATCAATTTCTAGCGCGCGGCTAACCACATCCGCCAATGCCACTTCATAAGACACGTTGGGCCGGTCGAACCGAATGATCACAAGGGGCGACATTCCGGCACGCACCATATCGACACCTTGTTGCCGACCCAGGCTTGCCGCACGCGCCATTTCACCTTTGCTGTCGACTGCCGCCAAATCCCCGGTTTCCACCGCGCGCTTCAGGACCGCCATTTCATCTCTTTGCAGAATCAACAATGTACCATGCCGACCCATTTCTTCCAGGATGTTTGCCATAATCCCTTGGGTCACATTGAGGCCAGTGGTTAAGTCGTCACGAAATGAATCAAGTTGGGCACGGTCATCTCCCCGCCCTTCCGAACGCTCTTGAAGCTGTCGCGCCTGTTGACGGATCGCCCGCATTGCTTGCACGTGTTCGTCGAGTTCATCAACCAAACCATTAAGACCGGTGAGATTCCATGCAATTTGATCCAGCGCCGTTTGCGCTTCGTTCCACTGATTGATCAATACCGGATTGCGCGCGATGGTACCGAGATGAAGCCGCGCTTCTATAGCGGCCATCGTGCCGTGATATTCTTCCACGCTCGCCCCATTCGACCGGTAATAGGCATCGATTTGCGCTTGCCGCGCAGCCACCGATTGAGAGATCGTCGTTAGATCCGTGTGCAGAGCACCGGTGACCTCATCCACTTCGCTATCGGCGGCATTCATAGGCCTTACCTTAAAGGCCAAAACATTTTGATTTGGCGCGGCCGTAAGCCCGGTGGTGCCTTCTCTCTGCCCCGCAGCCCCGGGTGCGTCGGAAGCCGCGTCGGGTGCCGCCTCTTGGAGGGGATCGACCGCGGCACAGCCCGCAAGTATGATTAGCGCAACAGCGCATTGGCAAATCGCCGGTAAATGCGTTACGCCGCGGCCGAAGGAAAACCGAGACGATGAAGCAAAAGGCAAGAAGAGAAAGCGAAGGATCATCGGGCCAAGTTCCGCTCTGTTCGGCGAAGCTTACAGCGAAATCAAGCAACGCCCAAGCACGGCACGTTATCGAAGCCCATGATAACCGGCAAGACGATTAGATAGGGTCACCTTGATCATCTGTGTTGGCGTGGGCATTGCGGCGGCGGCCCATGCTTGCCTTCGGCAGCAGATTGTGCGACATGTCGCGCCGCCCAAGCACGTTTAGCTTGTCGCTCATGCGCCGGTAGCTCAGCTGGATAGAGCACTAGACTACGAATCTAGGGGTCGGGGGTTCGAATCCCTTCCGGCGCGCCACTTAAATATCTCTTATATTTCAATATGTTAAGTGCTTTCCGTGGGCGGATTATCGCAAGATTCTGATGGATTGTGCTTGGCAAAAAACGGCGGATTTCCGGGATTTCTCAAGTTATACGTTTGTTACACGTGGGCTTTTGGCGGTGTTTTCGTGCAGAGTTACACAGACAAGTCACTCTTAAAGTCTCCAATCGAATACTTGTTATCAAACCAAGCCAATGCATTCTCCTGCATGCCATCCGGTAAATGTGGCTTGTCGACCAGCGTCAAAATCAGTTTTTCCAAATCATCTGAGGTTAGTTCTGAAAGCCTGAATCGTGTAGGCATCCTTCTCAATGTCTCAAGATACAAATCCAAAAATGGATGTTCATCTTGCCGTTCACTGAAAAGAGCCGTCAGACGCTTCTTTGAATACTCTACTTCGGCGTCGTCTATGATCGCCAGCGTTATCTTCGTCTTGCCTGCTGCCGCCGCGAGAATCAAATTTACGAACGCAATGATATCGTGAGGACGAAACTGTGTACGATACAAAAGATAATCAAAGGTTGCGTTTTGCTGCCGATATTTTTCCGGAAAGATGTCGTAGAAGTCAACATCATCTTTTGCATATTGCCGCCGGAATAGTTGTCCCTTCCATTTATTCCAACCGCCCGGCACTGCCGCAATCCAGCCTCAAGGTCAGACAAAAGGCCGAACCACCGCTTTTTTTAAAAGCGGACAGGTCGACATTGTGCACCTGATAACCCCGTTCCGCCAATTGAGCCTCAAGATGTCCGCCACAGCTTCCCGTCAAGTAATGAACCCCTAAATTCACGCCGTTTACGGCTAGGGTCTGTGCATCGGCTTCCGATACCGCAATGCGTTTTTCTTCGGGGACATGCACGTAAATTTCCTCAAGGTCGGCTGGGCTAAACGCGCCGGGGAAATAAATTACGTCACCGCCACTTAACGGCATCAGGCATGTATCCATATGGTAGTAGCGTTCATCGATGAGTTCGAGGCTTACTGTCGGCCTTTCGAAATAGTCTTCAATCATTGTCGCCGATCGGCGGTCGGATCTTGGACCGAACCCACACCAGAACAGCTCGCGGGCCTCGTCCCAAATACAATCGCCCGCTCCTTCAAGCACCATGCCATCTGAGAGCTTCTGCATGTCCTTGAGCGAGCCAGCATCAACAAGTTTCGAAAAAAACGATTCAAAAAACGGTTCTTCCCGGCGGCGTTCGGGATAACGAAATCGGGATAACAGAGCCTTTCCGTTATGGACCACAGCCGAATTGGCCATAAAAACCATGTCCGGCACGCCTTTTTGCGGCTGAATTTCACATAAGTTCGCGCCAAGCCTCTTGAGGGATCGCTTCAATTCGTGCCACTGAGTCTGCGCCTGAATTGCCAACTCCGTCCTGGCCGCCTGCCAACCGGTCGGATCCATCCAAGGATTGATCCGGTAAGACACTTCGTAATAGCGAGGTTCGCAAACGGCTATCGTCGTCATAACTGAACTCAATCGGTTAAAGCCAATAAGCCATCGTAATAAGCGGCGGCCCCAACGACACCGTCACGCGACGGATCGTTTATAGTCACCAAAAACTTCAGTACTCCCCTCAAGGGAAACCGGGCGAGCACGTTTATTTCTTAAACATATCAAAATCGGAGCCGGGTCAGCAAAGCTGATCTCAATGCCATAGGTGCTGACGTTAGACAAGCACCGATCCAGACAACGAGGCGGTTATTATTGTCGCCCACGGCCCGACAGATAATAATGATAATGAGCAGGTATTAGTTGGGCTGAACAAACTCGCAAAATATGTCCGCCAGGACGGCGCCTTTAGCGAAGTCAAGGCGATTAGTCTACAAAATGACGCGCCTTTACCCATCCGCGAGGCTAACATTGAAAAGCTCAGGACTTGGGTTGGCAAGGCAAATGATGATGGCAAGCGGGCGCTAATTGTCACCAACTTAATATTTTCTCGTGGCATTCAAAACCAGATCCGAGATGCATTGGATGGATTTGAATATGAGTTTAATTCCAAGGCGGTATCTCAACATCCAAATTTCGCTAAGTGGATAGAAGAATCTATTCGAAAGGAGCTACAAGACGGCTGATTGCCGTCGGACAATTATGGTGGCAGTGAGGTTCAATCTCGTGTCAGTCAGCAGATAACGATTCTAAAGCCGACACTTCAACCCATTTAATAAAGTTGGGCGGCTCTACCAGCCGCACCCGAAGCAATTATCCCTGGAGATCAGATGGTGAACGGACTAACTTTGTAAGTGGACCAAACCTGGGGGCAAGTCACTTTTCCAATGATTGACACGTCAAGAGTGAAACGCCCGTAATAGTAAGGGAGTTAGTTCTTCAAGGCATGCACTGCTGCATTGGTTCCCGCTATCCTTCCAAAGGTTATGTTCCTTTGCATGCGCATAACCGGCATTCCAAACTCATGATAGAAGAAGCCCGCCGCCATATCGCCCGTTGCGTAGATCCCTTTGATCGGGCTGTCCTTAGCCAATATCTCCGCTCTCGTATTGATCTTGGCCCCACCGTTGGTGAACATGACGCTCACAGCCATCGGATAGATGTAGAATGGCGGCTTATCTATAGACGCAGCAAGACTACTTTTCGGAGGACTGCCCTCAAATCTACCATTATCAATCCCGGAATTAAATTCCAAAACCGTCGCTTCTAAACCACCGGGATCGATGTCAGCTTGCTTCGCAACTTCCCTGATCGTATTACCTTGAAACCGAGCATCAAAAACTTCGAGCGCCGGATTGTCACAGACAGCCTGATCATTTCCGCTGCTATCTACAACTAGATACGCCGCTGCTTTTTCTATACCCATCATGGCCCTGGCCATATACTCGGTAATTCCTGACTCTACACCGACACTCTCATCAATAAATCGTTTGCCCTCCTTATCAACCACTATTGCATGATAGAACCAGTGCATTCTAAAACATCCTTCCGGCCCAGCGTTTGTCGTAATATCCATTTTCGGTTTGTGAATGATGGTGAGAAGAAACTGGTCCATGTCCACTATCTGGGCTCCGACCTCGCTTATGGCCCGAATGCCATCCCCCACGTTTGCCCTCCGTGCAGTGGCTATAGTCCCATCAGCTTCCGGTCCGAGATACTGCTTCATCATTTCGTCGTTTCTTTGGAAGCCCCCTGCCGCAAATACGATTGCTTTGGCTCCATAGGTTACCTCCTTTTCTCCCTTGCGCGCATGAACCGTCCAATTCGTACCCTTCGAGATTTTAAACATGGGTGTTTCATACTCTATATGAGCACCCAGCTTTTGTGCCTCAGAGGACAGCGTCTTGCTCACCATTGGCCACTCAAGGGGAGTTCTCCAGACCCTTCGCCTGACCCCGCTTCCAAACCGGTCCGTGCCTGGAGCCCAAACTATTCCCAGTTGGCCGAGCCACTCAAGACTGGCTTTCGAGTTGTCCAGCAATGTCCGAATCAGAGAGGGATCTGCCAACCCTCTGCTTTCCGTCATACATTCATCGAATGCCTCGGCCGCCTCGTCGCCCGGTTCGACACGAACGGCACCCGCAACCGTAAACTGCCAATTAGGAATGGCATCCTGTTCAGATTGTTTCTCGAGTAATAATGTTTTAGCTCCGTTTTGAAGGGACGCTATGGTAGCGCATAATCCGGAAACACCGGAGCCTACGACGATGACATCATAATCAAGCTGCATGCTGGAAACTTACCTCCATCGCCTATATAACCAGGCTTCATATGGCTCAGAGCTTTGATACGTCATTATAATTCCGAAACGTCAGTTGCTTGTTTTGTGTGTCCCATTGAGTTTTATGTTGTTCTATATCGTACAAGGTTCTCTATATCATCATGGACGGGATAGTACTTCTCCACAAACTTTAACGAAGTTGATAATCAAGAACCAAAATCTGCAGGCAAAGGCGTTATTCAGCCGCATACCAAAAGTTGATGAACATCGTTCATGCCCTGAAAAAGTGTTCCTCACTATACCGATGATCACAAAATCACCGGCATTCTACAACAAGATTGCGCCCACTGAATCCAGGATGACGCGTTTCGCGCCAGTCTTTTGCGCCGCCGCTTCGGTTAAGCGCCTTCGAGTATTGGTGTTATTTGACCGGTGATCAGGTCAATCCGCTCTTGCAGCCAATTTTCGCGTTCACTCGCGTGTCTATGCCACCAGTCTCCGATTTCTTCCATATTGGCGGCGGGAATGACCGGCATTTCCAGGTTCTCAAATACATTGAATTGTGCTGTAGGGACGACACCGCCGAGCGCAGTGTCATAGAGAATATGAGACCCGATGGTGGTCGCAATTCTGATAACTATGCGTTGCGCTTCCGCGATCTCGTCCAGCGATAGGCCGAACCGGTCCAGCGGATCAACTCGGCGTGAGCGTTC
>SMVB01028706.1_pt1 | contig 20852 bp, 17 predicted proteins | sample 2456461 | NCBI WGS metagenome assembly SMVB01 (sample SAMN11095934, study PRJNA526329) | marine sediment metagenome | biome: Marine sediment; feature: Surficial sediment; material: Deep marine sediment; isolation source: Hadal surficial sediment | place: Pacific Ocean | collected 2014-05 | depth...
AACAATGGTGGCTATCAATCAGTTGCTGCCTTTGAGAACGAAACGAATCCTTCTCAGGAAGTTATGGGTATTTTAAAAAACAATTGTTACGATTGTCATAGCGATCAGACTCAATATCCGTGGTATTTTGAAATTGCACCATTTTCTTATTGGATGGCGGATCATATCAAACACGCTAAAGGTGAATTTAATGTTTCTGCCTGGGACAATTATTCGATTAAGAAGAAAGACCATAAACTTGAGGAGCTAATTGAAAAGGTCGAGAAGAAAGAAATGCCACTGGATTCCTATACATGGATTCATGGGGATCTCTCTGAGGAAGACAGTAAAACACTACTTTTATGGGCTGATCTGGCCCGCCTTCGGTATGTAGAAGAACTAAAAGTTTCTTCAAAATAACTTCGGAATTTATTACTTAAAACCGATTACAATTATTATTTAAAATTATTCTGATTAAACTTGTGCGGTAATTTTATCAAACTTATTTTTGCGCTTGTATTTGCTGTCTATTTATAATCAGTCTAAATAAAAATAAATGAATAAACGAACGTTCCTACTACTTTTTCTTGTCGTCAACTTCAGCTATTCACAAACCGTTCGGGATTCCACACAACTCAGCCCTCAAAATCAAGAAAATGCCACACAGCGATTGCTTTCAGGTAACTTAGGGAGAGCAGTTACATTGGGTGCATACGGCGAATTGACATACAATCAACCCGAAGGAGCAAATGGTGAACTAGACGTTCAACGATTGGTACTTTTATTGGGTTATAAATTTGATGATAGAACACAGTTTGTTACCGAAATAGAAATCGAACATGTAGAAGAAATTTTTGTAGAACAGGCTTTTATAAACTATGCCGTAGGTGATAACGTAAGTCTTCGTGGAGGTTTGATGTTGATCCCTATGGGAATTATCAATGAATATCATGAACCAACCACTTTTAATGGTACAGAGCGGCCTGCTGTGGATAACGTGATCGTACCCACTACCTGGCGCGAATTAGGGGTAGGAGTGACGGGTCGATTTCCTGATGCATCGGTTGGGTATCAGGCGTATATTTTTAACGGATTTAAATCTACAGACATTGACGGAGAAGGTGGCGTGAAAGGATTCTTAAAAGGAAGCAACGGATTGAGAGGCGGCCGCCAAAAAGGGATCAAGTCGACTGTGGACAGTCCAACGTTTTCTACTAAGATCGAGTATTACGGCTTTCCAGGTTTGCGTATGGGCCTTTCGGGATACTTCGGAAAAACGCAGGCAGCGGATGATGTCGAGCATCTGGATGGTGCAACCATTGGTATTTCGATGGTCGGCTTTGATGTGCGCTATGCTTTTAGGAAAATTACAGCGAGAGGACAATTTATTTATGCTTCCCTGAGTGACACCCAGGCCTATAATACATTGACAGGTCAAGACTTGGGAAGTGCTTTATTAGGATATTATGGAGAGGTAGCTTATAATATATTGCCACTTAGTGCCAGGCAACGGTTGTTTGCCTTTGCGAGATATGAAAAATATGACACTCATGCCAGTACCAACGGAATGTTGGTTAGAAATGACGCCTACAACCGAACAGATATCACAACAGGTTTATCCTATCACATCGCGCAAGGAGTTGTCATAAAAGGGGATTACCAATTCAGAGATAATAATGTAGCAAACGGCAACGTGGCTAACAGATTGAATTTCGGAATCGGGGTATGGTTCTAAAAATTCATCGTTCTCGAAAAGAATATTCAACCCTTGGTCGTTGCAGGTTGATGTTTGCAAATCGATCTCAGATTATAATAAGAATTTAAATACCTTTACAGCATGATTAAAAAGCACCTTTTTGTTCTAGTAGTCTTTATGATCTGTGCGGCTTTTACCATACCTGAAAGGGTATCGAAAAAAGCGGATAAAGTGATCGCAAAATTCTACGAGACCGACGATTTTACGAAGGAGATCATTTCTATTTCTGAAGCAGCCAATGCTGAAACAATTGCGGAATTCAATGATGAAAATTTTTTTAAGATCGAATCGGCAGGAGTCTTTTTGGGATATGGATATATCGGTGCTGCCCGTAGTAAAACTGATATGTTCGACTTCCTTGTCCTGTTCGATAAGGATTTTATAATCACCAAAAGCAAAGTGTTGATATATCGGGAAGAATATGGTGGAGAGATCGGGAGTAAACGATGGTTAAAACAATTTGTCGGGAAATCATCGACTTCATCCGAATTGATATACAATCAAAATATCATACCTATAAGCGGAGCTACAATTTCGGTGCGATCGATGACACAAGCGATGAACGATCTGTTACAAAGTGTGGGAAAACTTCAGGAACTTAATTTACTATAGATGAAATTAGACGGCCTGATCCACACCCTTCCAAGATACATCAAGCTATTTATCGCTGCCTTTGTGATCGTGATGAGTATTGGCTATTATACAGGACTTCAATTTGTACGACAAACCGAAAGTGATAATCCCAGTGGGATGGTGGAGAATTATTTGGGCAATGAAGATGTGGAAGAAGTTGCCGTGATGAAATTTAAAAAGGGAGAGTATGAGATGCTTACTCTTTTGCATAGCCATATACTTTCAATTTCTTTTATTTTCTTCTTCCTGGGTGGATTGATCATGATAACCTCCCTTCCGAAGAAATTAAAGGGGTTCCTGATGATCGAACCTTTTGTGTCTATTATCTTCACTTTTGGCGGTATCTATTTACTTTGGAAAGGAATACTATGGATGAAGTGGGTAGTGATGATCTCCGGGATTCTAATGACGGCGGTTTATATAGTGGGAGCCCTGGTGGTTTTATTTCAGCTTCTAAAAAGGAAATAATTCCACTTTTAGTTGTACATTTGCACGCAATTAAATAGTAAACACTTCCGTTTCTTCGGAAATAAAATTTAATTGCAATGACTGCACACAACGATAAAATTCTAGGAGAAGGGCTTACTTACGACGACGTACTTTTGGTGCCGGCCTTTTCTGATGTTCTACCGAGAGATGTCTCTATTAAATCCAAATTCACTCGTAACATTTCACTCAATGTGCCTATTATATCCGCGGCTATGGACACGGTAACCGAAAGCGCCATGGCGATCTCTATGGCTCGTGAAGGAGGAATAGGGGTGTTGCACAAGAATATGACGGCCGAACAACAAGCTGCAGAAGTTCGTAAAGTGAAACGTGCCGAAAGCGGCATGATCCAGGATCCTGTTACCCTCAAAAAAGATGCGACCGTGGGAGATGCGCAAAATACCATGCGTGAATACAGCATTGGAGGGATTCCAATAATCAATGATAACAGTAAATTAATTGGAATTGTCACAAATCGGGACCTTCGATTTGAAAAGAATTACAAGCGTCCTTTAAGTGAAGTAATGACAACGGGGAATCTCGTTACGGTGAGCAAAGGAACTTCCCTCAAAGATGCTGAGATCATTCTTCAGGAAAACAAGATCGAGAAATTACCTGTAGTTGATGAACATGGAAAGCTATTGGGATTGATCACCTTTCGTGATATCACAAAACTCACTCAAAAACCGAATGCCAACAAAGATGAGTATGGAAGGCTCCGTGTTGCTGCTGCCCTGGGGGTAACTACCGATATACTGGACCGAACCCGGGTATTGGTCAATGCACAAGTAGACGCGGTGATAATTGATACCGCTCACGGGCACAGCAAAGGAGTGGTAACTGCCTTGAAAGAAGTAAAGAAAAAATTTCCATCCCTGGATGTAGTGGTGGGCAATATTGCCACCGCAGAAGCTGCAAAATATTTGGTCGATGCAGGGGCCGATGCTGTGAAAGTAGGTATTGGCCCGGGGTCTATTTGTACCACGCGAGTAGTTGCAGGAGTTGGGTACCCACAATTTTCCGCTGTATTGGAAGTAGCCGCGGCTATCAAAGGTAGTGGTGTTCCGGTGATCGCAGATGGCGGCATTCGGTATACGGGAGACATCCCAAAAGCGATCGCTGCGGGAGCCGATAGTGTGATGTTGGGTTCGCTCTTGGCAGGAACCGAGGAGTCTCCCGGAGAAACCATTATTTTTGAAGGACGTAAGTTTAAATCGTATCGGGGGATGGGCTCTATTGAAGCCATGAAACAAGGCTCTAATGATCGATACTTCCAGGATGTGGAAGACGATATTAAAAAATTAGTCCCTGAAGGAATTGTAGGCCGTGTGAACTATAAAGGAGAATTACTGGAGAGTATGACCCAATTCATAGGTGGCCTTAAAGCCGGAATGGGTTATTGCGGTGCCAAGGATGTTGAAACCCTTAAGGAAACTGGACGATTTATAAAAGTGACTGCTTCCGGTATTAATGAGAGTCATCCACATGATGTGACCATCACCAAGGAATCACCTAATTATTCGAGGTAATTTCAAGTGTAACCAAAAAAAAAGCTCAAAACGAGCCTTTTTTTATTTCTTAGATCGGAATAAATTACTCTTCCTCTTTTATTTCTATTCCAAGTTCTTTAAGAACTGCAAGCGTAAGATCATAACGATTGTCGATGTAAACTACATCATTGTTTCTCATTAAAACCTGAGTATAACCTTCTGCCTTTGCTATTTTTTCAAGTGCGATCCCGATCTTTTCGTACAATGGTTTTAAATATTCTTCCTGCTTTAAAACGATCAGCTGATTCCCATTCTGCTGGAATTTCTGAATATCATTTTCCATGGCTATAATGGAATCCTGACGTCCTTTTTTCTGGTTTATGGTAAGGCTGACTTCATCGGTTTTGTACTTATCAATCGCCGTTTGGTATTCTGCTAGTTTTTTTAGCAGATTTGAATCCAGGCCATTACCATAATCCTCGATTTGTTTTTGTACGCTGCTTAATTCAGGCATTTGACTAATAATATAATCAACGTCTATAGTTCCGACTTTCGATTGAGCAAAACCGGTAACACATAAAAATAAAAAAGCGATCTTCAATAATTTCGTCATAGTTAGGGATTATTCGTGCGGCAATAATACTATAAAAATAATTATTTCTGAATGTTTTTATCAATATGTTAACTTACTTTCTATGGTAGAAGATATAGTCGGTACTTAGAGGAGTGGCTCCGTTTTGCTTCAACTCGGTCATCAATTGACCTCGATGATAGGTACTGTGATTAATAATGTGGTAAAGTATATTCTCTACTGAATTAGAAAAGGATTCGCCACTGCTATTCTTATAGTCAATTAAGGTCCGTAAGTCAAATTGCCCGACTATGACATTACTCATGGCATGATTCTTATCGTTTAGGCCGGATAGCTCATCAATATCAAAGGTCTCCCAGGTACTTTGAGTGGGTTTTTTGCCTGCGATACGGTGATTCCAAATATTTTGGGCATTCAACGTATGACCTATCTAGGATTTTGCTCTATCGGTATAGGCTAAAGGAGTACCTTCAATAAGTGAAATAAGCTGTTGATTGCTAAAATGGTTGTATTCCAATTTATCGACGAAAAAGTTTTTCATGTTTTGTTTCATAAGTGAAGAACGTGGCTAATCCATTCACAGATTACTCGGGACCATCACAAACCAATTTTGTGCCGTATGCAAAACTATTCTTCTGAAACCGAAGTTCCGTTCTCAGCAAATTCTTTAAAATCTTTGAGGTATTTCAGCGATTGTTTTTTAAAAGTTCCCGGCATTAAAAATCCCATCAATTTCATTCCGAAGCCTGCGAATTTGAACTCACTTTCGCTCACCCACTTGGTTTTATTCCCATCTATCTCATAGAAAAAATTCTTTTGAACGTTGTGTATCCACTTGGTATCGTAATTGGCGTGAAACTCTTCCGGGAATACATTTTTTGTGATGGTCTCAGTCAAAACCACATTTCGTTTCCCCATTTGGTATTCCAATTCCATGGTTGTGCCTTCTTCACCCGGAACGCCCTGCAACACTTTATAATTCACAAGTCCTCGTTGCCAGTGCTTCATATTTTCGACATTATCCAATTTCCGGATTACTTCTTTACGGGGTAGATCAATGATTATTTCGGATGAATATTTCATTTTTACAAATGAATTGATTTTAGTAGAACAATTTACGTATTTTTCGGTAAAAGGTACATACTATAAAAAGTATGATAACGTTGTGTTAAGGCACTTGTGAAACTCCAGGTTTTTCATATTTTTGCGGGGATTTAGTTAAACTTATTTATTTGAAAATGAACAAAATTATTACACTGTCGGTTTTTTTATTTTTTCTGACCAATTCAGTCTTTGCCCAAAAAAATGAAGATGTTTTGATGACTATAGATGATCAACCGGTTTTGGCGAGTGAATTTAAACGGGTATATCTAAAGAATCTCGATTTAGTACTGGAGGAGTCACAAAAGAGTGTGGACGGTTATTTAAAGCTTTTTGTGGACTATAAACTAAAAGTCGCCGAAGCCTATTCACAGGGGTTTGACCAGTCTGACACGTATAAAAAAGATTTTTCAAAGTACGAAGAACAATTATCTAGAAATTACATATTTGAAGACAAGGTAACTTCGGAATTGGCAAAAGAAGCCTTTGAACGCAATCTGGAAGAAATAGAAGCTTCCCATATTTTGATCATGGTAAATTACGATGCCGTGCCCCGGGATACTTTGGCGGCTTTCGATAAAATAAAAGGCATAAGAGACAGAGCCTTAAAGGAGGATTTTACGGCTTTGGCCAGGGAAACTTCTGAAGAACCGGGTATAGAAAAGTCCGGCGGTAACTTAGGCTATTTCACGGCTTTTGCTTTGGTCTATCCTTTTGAGACTGCGGCTTACGCCACTGAAGTAGGAGAGGTTTCTGAAATCATAAGAACTCAGTTCGGCTATCATATTATAAAGGTGCATGATCGCAGAATGAAAGAACCCGAAATTACGGTTTCGCATATTATGATCTCTACAAAAGAAGGCGCTTCAAGCTATGTTCCTGAAGCGCGAATAGGAGAGCTCTATGTGTTATTGGAGCAGGGTGATTCGTTTGAAAGCCTGGCCAAACAATATTCAGATGATAAGAACTCGGGTAAGAACGGAGGTAGGATAAAGCGATTTAGCAAGGGTGGTCTGCGCTCCTCGGTTTTTGAAGAGGCGGCTTATAAATTGGAAAATCCGGGAGATATCTCTAATCCCATAAAAACGGAGTTTGGTTGGCATATTATTCGCCTTGAAGAAAAGCATCCGCTTCCCACCTATGAAGAAAAACGCGAAATACTGGAACGTCGTGTAAAAGAGGGAAGCCGCTCCAAGATCGTCACCCAGGCCGTGAAGGTAAAAATAAAGGAGAAATTTGGTTTTGTAAATGAAACGGGCTATTCACCTTATTTTGATACTTACGTGGGTGATGAAGTAGTGAAACGTAAGTGGGTATACGATACGATACCTGCCTCGGAAAATAAAAAAATGTTTACCATTGGCGATCGGGATTTCTATTTTGATGATTTTGCTCGTTTTATTCAAAAAAGACAATATGCTAGTAAAAGGTATATAAGTAGAATTACTTTGATGACCGATTTTTACGATGAATTCGAAACGCTTCAGCTTAAAACCTATTTCAGAGAAAAGCTAGAGCTCGAAAACGAAGAATATGCTGGCATTATAAGTGAATATAGAGATGGTCTTCTCATTTTTGATGTGATGGGAAAAAACGTATGGAGAAAAGCAAAAAAGGATTCCGTAGGTCAATTGCAATATTTTGAAGACCATAAATTGAAGTACCAATGGAAAACAAGAGTGGATGTTGAAATTTTAGCAACGACCAAAGAAGATGTTGTTGATGAGTTGGAAAAACTCATGAAAGAAGGAAAAACCGGTAAAGAAATTAGGGGCCTCCTCAATAAGGATAATGAAGTAAACGTACTGTTAACCAAAGGTGTTTTTGAAATTGGTCGAAGTGAATTACCATCCGGTTTTCTACCTGATATGGGAGTTTCCATAATATATACCGAAAACGAGTCGTTTATAATAATAAACGTTAAGGAAATTACCCCACCGGGACCAAGGGTGTTCGAAGAGATCAAGGGAAGGGTGCTGAGCGATTATCAAACGTTTATCGAAGAACAATGGATGGATCAGCTGCGCGCGAAATACAAAGTAGAAATCAATAAAAAAACCTTAAAAAAGCTTAAAAAGGAATTGAACTCCTAATGCATAAATTATCCCCACTTATTCTTGTATTATTCATAGTACTTTCTTGTGATTATTTCAAGCAAGACGACCCTCGTATCCCTATTGCCAGGGTGAATGATGAGTATTTATATGAGGAAGATATAGCCGATTTAATTTCACAGGCTACGTCCAAAGAAGACAGTGCATTGTTGGTTAATAACCATATAAAACGTTGGGCGACGCAACAATTACTGATCGATCAGGCCAAGATCAATTTAACAGATCATGAATTGAACGAATACAATAAATTGGTGGATCAATATAAAACCGATCTATACACAGAGGCCTACAAAAGTAATATCGTTTCTTTACAGCTGAACAGTACCATCACTGAAGAAGAGATGTTGGTTTACTACGAGGCCAATAAGGAAAATTTTAAGTTGAACGACCAATTGGTTAAAGTGCGTTATATACATCTCAGTGAAAGTTTTGATGATCTGAGTGGCATTCGTGAAAAGCTCAGACGCTTTAATACAGCCGACAAACTCGCACTTGCTGAGCTCGGTATAAAATTTCAATCCTATAACTTCAATGATTCTACCTGGGTTAAAAAGGAAAGTTTGTTAAAAAACATACCTGTGATCAAATCTTCGGAAAACCAAGTGTTAAAAAAATCAAATTTTACACAATTGCAAGACTCATTAGGAGTATATTTGGTGAAAATTGAAGATTTACTCAATAGGAATGAGACGGCACCATTATCGTTTGTGTCACCTACGATCGAGCAAATAATTTTGAATAAAAGAAAATTGGAACTCATAAAAAAATTAGAAAAGGATATAACAAAAGATGCGATTAAGGATAAAAAATTTGAGACCTTCACAAAACAATAAGCTACTCACTCTTCTATTTTTATTGGTAATTACCACCCTGTCTGCACAGGTTGTGGTGATAGATAGTACCAATGTTATCAAGGACGATATTCCAGAATCAACGGTTAAGAGGGATACGGTAAAGACCTTTAAACGTTTCAAAGCTGAGGGAGTATCTGCAGTAATTGGTGAGTATGTGGTGTTAGACAGTGATATTGATAAGAGTTATATTGAGTTAGTACAACAAGGAATCCCGGTGGAAGACGTAACACGCTGTCAATTACTGGGTAAATTAATGGAAGACAAGCTGTATGCCCATCACGCCAAGCAGGACAGCCTCGTGGTGACTGACGCTGAAATTAACCAACGCATCGACCAGCAAATGCAATACATTATCGGAGAGTTTGGCGGGGACGAAGATAAAGTGGCAAGATTCTATAAAAAGAATAATATCGGAGAATTGCGTGAAGATTTATTTGCGACTAATAAAACACTCATGCTTGCTGCTGAAATGCAGCGAAAAGTAGTAGAAGAAATAGAAGTAACTCCGGAAGAAGTTCGGGAGTTTTTCTTTTCTATTCCTAAAGAAGACCGACCGTTCTTTAGCGCCGAAGTCGAAGTAGCACAAATTGTGGTAGAGCCCGAGATAACCGAAAAGGCAAAAAAAGATGTGATCGACAAACTCAATGGTTTTCGTCGTGACATAGTTGAAAACGGTGCCAGCTTTTCTTCAAAAGCGGTGTTATATTCCAAGGATGCGACAAGATCCAAGGGGGGATTGATCGAAGGAGTAAAGAGAAATTCACCCATGGCAAAAGAATTCAAAGACGTGGCATTCTCACTGCTTGAAGGGGAAGTAAGCGAACCTTTCGAAACAGAGTTCGGATGGCACTTATTGACCGTGGATAAAGTAAGAGGACAGGAATTGGATGTTCGTCACATCATTGTTTTTCCGGATGTTACTCAGGCCACCATAGATACGGCAAGGGCAAAAATCGATAGTATTCGGGTGTCAATTATTGCGGAAAAAATAGACTTTGCGACGGCCGCTCGTATTTATTCAAGTGAAAAGGAAACTCGCAATAATGGAGGTCAATTGGTAAATCCTGTTTCTTTCGACACTCGTTTTGACCTAACAAAAATGGATCCTACTTTGAGCGCACAGGTCTATAATTTGAAAGAAGGCGAAGTGTCCAAAGTGTTTACAGATAGAGATTATACGGGCAAGAGCAAGTTTAAAATACTTACGGTAACAAAGAGGTATGAGGAACATCCTGCTGAATTCAGTAAAGATTATGAAAAAATTAAAGATCTTGCTTTAAAACAGAAGCAAATTCATACGATCGAAAAGTGGCAAAACAAAAAAATACAAGAAACCTACGTAAGTGTAAATAGAGATTATAACGATTGTGAATTCTCCAGCAATTGGATCAAAAATTAACTAACAACCTTCCTGGACTATGTCTGATGTAACTGCAGTGGAACAATTAGTTTCCAAATACAACGCTTTGCGACAAGAAATCAAGAAAGTAATTGTTGGCCAGGACGAGGTAGTTGAGCAAGTTCTATTATCAATTTTTTCTGGAGGACATGCATTACTTATTGGTGTACCCGGGCTGGCAAAAACATTATTGGTCAATACGGTCGCAGAAGCTTTAGGGCTTAATTTTAAAAGGATACAGTTCACGCCTGATCTTATGCCAAGCGATATTCTGGGTTCCGAGATCCTGGATCACAATCGGGAGTTTAAATTTCTCAAAGGCCCCATTTTTGCCAATATAATCCTGGCCGATGAGATAAACCGCACGCCGCCAAAAACACAGGCAGCCTTACTTGAAGCGATGCAGGAACGTTCAGTGACCATTGCAGGAAATAATTATAAATTGGATCTGCCTTATTTTGTATTGGCCACTCAAAACCCCATTGAGCAGGAAGGCACTTATCCTTTACCCGAAGCCCAATTGGATCGTTTTATGTTCGCGGTAAATTTGGATTATCCATCTTTTTCTGAAGAAGTTGAGATTGTGAAGACAACCACATCGGGTGAGCAAGCCCAGGTGAATGCTTTATTCACCGCTCAGGAGATGGTGGATTTCCAAAACCTTATCAGACGTATCCCGGTTGCGGAGAATGTTGTGGAGTATGCTGTGACCTTAGTGAATAAAACCAGACCTAAAAGTCGGATGGCAACTGATATCGTTAAGAAATACATCGACTGGGGCGCTAGTCCCAGGGCGTCACAAAACCTGATCCTGGGAGCAAAAGCCAATGCCGCGCTGAACGGAAAGTTCTCCCCTGATATTGAAGATGTTCGAAAAGTAGCTATTGGCATACTTCGCCATAGATTGATCAAAAACTACAAAGCCGAGGCAGAGGGTTTGACCATTGAAGAAATAGTCGCCAGCTTATATTAATCAGGAAGGACGATATTTAGAAGGCTGCCTGATTCGTCTTAGTATTAGTAATCGATGTAGTGCCGGTTTTAACATTAGGAAGGAAATTACCGGAATCGATATCCCATTGTTGCGGATTTGTAAGGAACTTTAATTTGGGGATGAATTTTTTTGTGGTAAATGATCTCACGACAATCCTATTATCCTATCTGTTGTATTGTCTTTACGGTAAACCTATGATGGATTTAAGAGACCGAACCTACTTCCGAAGAAAGTATGCACAAAATAAATTATATATTTGATAAATAACAGTATGTAATTTTGACTAATACTCAATTTTATATACTAAATAGTACTATAAATTGAATAATAGTTATAAAATTTCCTAATTCGTTAGATTATTGTAATTAATTCTTAAATTTTGTACTTTTGTCTTCGGTCATGTAAGCTTCGAGTAAAGGTGTGCTTCTTAAAAAAATGAAAACTAAAACTATGGCTTTCGATATTGATATGATAAAAAAGGTATACGCCCAATTGCCCGAAAGAGTTGATAAAGCTCGGCAGATCGTGGGTACGCCTTTAACACTATCAGAAAAAATTCTATACAGTCACCTTTGGGACGGAACGGCAACAAAAGCTTTTACCCGTGGCGAAGATTATGTAAATTTTGCACCTGATAGAATTGCTTTACAGGATGCCACAGCACAAATGGCATTGTTACAATTCATGCAAGCGGGGAAAAGCAAGGTGGCTGTGCCCACCACGGTTCATTGTGACCACTTGATCCAGGCAAAGCAAGGCGCTGTAGCCGATCTGAAAAGAGCCAATGAAACCAGTAGCGAAGTATTTGATTTTCTAGAGGCGGTTTCAAATAAATATGGAATAGGTTTTTGGAAACCGGGTTCCGGTATTATCCACCAGGTGGTTCTGGAAAACTATGCGTTCCCCGGTGGGATGATGATAGGTACCGATTCGCATACAGTGAACGAGGGTGGATTGGGAATGGTGGCCATTGGAGTGGGTGGAGCAGATGCTGTGGACGTTATGGCAAATATGGCGTGGGAATTAAAATTTCCGAAGCTTATAGGAGTCAAATTAACAGGGGAACTAAACGGTTGGACGGCTTCCAAAGATGTAATTTTAAAAGTAGCCGGAATCTTAACGGTAAAAGGAGGAACCGGGGCTATCTTAGAATATTTTGGGCCAGGGGCTCAAAACCTGTCTTGTACCGGGAAAGGTACCATTTGCAATATGGGAGCTGAAATTGGTGCCACAACTTCTACCTTTGGATATGATGATTCCATGGAACGTTTCTTACGTGCTACGGAAAGGGAAGATATTGCCGACGAGGCGAATAAGATAAGAGAATACTTAACCGGAGACGCCGAAGTTTATGAGACTCCGGAGCAGTATTTCGATCAGGTTATCGAGATCGACCTTTCCGAGCTGCGGCCACATTTAAACGGGCCTTTTACACCCGATCTGGCAACGCCGGTAGGTGAATTGGGTGAAAAAGCAAGAAAGAACGATTGGCCGCTAAAAGTAGATTGGGGTTTGATAGGTTCGTGTACTAATTCATCATATGAAGACCTAACCCGGTCAGCCTCTATCGCGCAACAGGCTATCGATAAAAAATTAAAACCGAAAAGTGAATTCGGGATCAACCCGGGAAGTGAACAGATTCGATACACCGCGGAACGCGACGGAATATTAAGCGTATTTGAAAACCTGGGAGCCACTATATTTACAAACGCTTGCGGACCCTGTATAGGTCAATGGGATAGAAGTGATCTAAAAGGTGATGAAAAAAATACCATCGTTCATTCCTTTAACCGGAACTTCTCAAAGCGTGCCGACGGAAACCCAAATACTCACGCTTTTGTTGGGTCTCCCGAAATGGTTACAGCCATTGCGATTGCAGGTCGATTGGATTTTGATCCATTACACGATACCTTGATCAACGAAGAAGGAGATGAAGTAAAACTTGACGTCCCCGTTGGGATTGAACTCCCTCCTCTGGGTTTTGATGTACGGGATAATGGATATATAGAACCGGTAACCGATGGTAGCGGGGTAAATATAACAGTTAACCCGGCAAGTGAACGATTGGAGCTATTGACACCATTTGAGCCAATTCAGGATGATGAATTACAAGGTGTTAAGCTATTGATAAAAGCCTTCGGAAAATGTACCACCGACCATATTTCCATGGCGGGCCCCTGGTTACGGTATAGAGGTCATCTGGACAATATTTCTAACAACTGTCTAATCGGTGCCGTAAACGCATATAATAAGAAAACCAATTTTGTTAAAAGTCAGTTGAACGGTGATTACGGTGGTGTCCCCGATACCCAACGAGATTATAAAGCAGCCGGGATTAAAACAATAGTAGTGGGTGATCATAATTATGGCGAAGGATCTTCCCGTGAGCATGCGGCTATGGAGCCACGACACCTTGGTGTTGCGGCTGTATTGGTAAAATCGTTCGCACGTATCCATGAGACCAACCTGAAAAAACAGGGGATGTTAGGATTGACTTTCGATGATGAAGCCAACTATGATCTGATACAGGAAGACGACACCTTTAATTTTCTTGATATTTCAGATTTCGCACCCGGTAAATCGTTGACCATTGAAGTAGTACACACAGATGGAACCAAGGATATCATTATGGCAAATCACACCTACAACGCTTCGCAAATAGAGTGGTATCGTGAAGGTAGTGCACTGAACTTGATTAAGAAGCAAAATGCATAAAAGGCAGATTCAATAATAAGCGAAAGACCTTGTGAGAAATTGTAGGGTTATTTCGTGAAGTAATCTTCGATAAATTGATGTGTAAAAAGATTTGCCCCTTCTTCTTTCAGATGTACAGGGTCGCTAAACAGTGATCGTTCTTGGATCAATTCAGTGTAATTATTATAATTGGGTAACCATCTTTCCATGATATCTAGATTTCCTTTAAATTGAAAAATGGGTGCCGTAAAAAAATAGACTTCCGTATTAAGATTGGAACATGCATCCAGAATATCAGCGAAGAAAATATTTTCTTTTTCGATTAGATAATGTTCGAAAACATCTAATTTCTGCAGTTCACCATGAATTGGTTTAAAACCCTGGTTTTCATAGAAATTTGGTTTTTTACCTAACATACTTAAAACTACATTTCGAAATCCAAGTTCAGACTCATAGTACTGATATCGGTAAAACGGGATCCACCTAAAAAATTTATATTGTGAATCCTGATTTTCGTATTGTGAATAAATGGACTTTTCTTTAAGATAAGGTATCCAGGGAAACTGTGCCATCTTGTCCGGAATTTCCATGTTATAGGTGTAATCTACTTGAATAAAAATTTTTCGGACTTTGATGTTTTTTAGCACTTCAAGCGTCATAAGTTTTAGCTCAAAGGGATAACTGTTGACATAGGCAAGATTAAGTCCTTTTTCCCCCGTTTCTCGCTCGATTAAAACGGGATTAATGTGGTAATTACTTCGGGAATTCCCTATGACCACATAGTCTAAAGAATCGGTGCCGATGTCTCGAACCCACATTACTTTATTTCGCGGGCTACCATGATTATAAACATATGTATATGTATATTCTCCTAAGTATTGCAAGGAAACTACGATAACTATTAAAATCGTAACATAAATAATAAATCGTTTCATTGTCTTAAAATTTAAAATATATAAATTCCTGCATGTCTGAAAAACTTCCAAAGAAAATTATCAATGCTATGACTATCGCCATCTGCAATAGTGAAAACCTATGCGATGCCAGGGGGAACGATTTTTTTCTGGAAAACCATTCTACGATTAATAAGCCAATTACGAAGGGGAGCATTTCGATCGCATAGCGTCCCATATTCAATAGCTCCAGTGAGAAATCTAATGAAATCATTCTACTTAAATATGTCAAAGCGACTTCCATAGAAGGCGCTCTAAATAATATCATTCCTATAGTGACCAAAGAAAAAGTGAAAGCGATCTTTAAAATGTCAATAATAGGATGAGTATTAGCCGTCCTTTTTTGAGGGTACAGAGCTCTGAATAAATAATGAATAGAATAGAGGAAACCGTAATAAACACCCATAAAGACAAAAGTCCAATTTGCCCCATGCCATAATCCACTTAAAACGAACACTATAAGGATATTTCTTATCGATTTCATATAGCTCACCCGACTCCCTCCTAATGGAAAATAAATATAATCTCTGAACCACATCATAAGTGAAATGTGCCATTTTCTCCAAAATTCTGTGATATTTTTTGCAAACAATGGATACCTAAAGTTGGTCATTAATTTAAAATTAAATAACCGCGCGGTACCAATTGCTATATCTGAATAACCAGAAAAATCGGCATATACCTGAATAGTAAAATAAATAGCTCCCAGTAATAGGGTAAAACTAGAAACGGTCTCGTAGTCAATGAAGATTGCGTTAACGTATTGGGCGCAGCCATCGGCAATTACAATTTTCTTAAATAGTCCCCAAACAATCTGTTTTACTCCTAATATACCTTCATCGACGTCAAAATTCCTTTTCTTATGGAATTGGGGAAGCATGTTCGCTGCTCTTTCGATGGGACCAATGATCAATTGAGGGAAGAAGGAAACAAAAGTGGCGAAGGCGACAAAATCATTAGCAGGGGTTATTTTTTTCCGGTAAATATCGATAGTATAGCTGAGGCTCTGAAAGGTGTAAAACGAAATTCCGATAGGCAAAATAATATTTAACGAATAAGATGATGAGATTTCTCCGCCAAAAAATGTAAAGGCAGTTTGGAAATTTTCTACAAAAAAATTGAAGTATTTGAAAAATGCAAGCAAACCTATATTCGCAAAAATACTAGTCCTAACTAATAGTTTTCGATACGAATCATTCGAGGTTTTTCCCAATTCCTTGCCTACAACATAATCTATAAGTGTACTCACAAAAATGAGAACTAAGAATCGTGGATCCCACCAACCGTAAAAAAAATAACTTGCAAAAAGCAACCATAAATTTTGTGTCTTTACATTTTTATTTAGGACGAACCAATAAATAATAAATACTATTGGTAGAAAAACAGCAAAATCTAAACTATTAAATAGCATGAATATTTAAGCTTAATTATTACTCTCAACAATTAAATTTACCAATTATAAAACCGGAGATGGATTCCTTATTGTGATATAACTTTTGAAAAGAGATACTCAAACCAATTTATAGGATTATACTAGAAACGAACCGAGATTTGTTAATAAATGTAACCTTTTTAAAATTCTTGCTTACCTAATTTTTAAAAGTTTTCCTTTAAATATAATTTAAATGTTTGAATATCATCCTTGGTGGTCAGATCGGGCACATGCTCACAAAATCCAATGCCCTCAAATTGTCCGGGATGATCTCTACAGAAATTTAGGACAGCTGTGGGTAACTCTTTCTCATTTCGCTTTGGATGGACAGGACAATTATTCAAATACTGAAACATGGAAATTCCATTGAATTTAAAAATATTCATGCTCACGCGAAATTTCCCATTGGCATCTCTATATTTTTCTATGTTGGTTACAGCAGGCTTTTCTATAATATCGATCAAGTAATTGTCTTCGTCCAGCAAAACGAGAGCGAAGTTCGAAATACGATCCGTCGAGAATTTCAATCCGTCGCGATCGTAGGCGATAAATGCGTTTGGGGATATTGTCGTCCCCAAGGCTTTCAAAGCCTCTACTGAGTATAAATTGTCACTGTTACAGACCGTAAAGACCTCATTTTGTAAGTGAGTATATTGATTGAGGGCTTGGGTCACCGCATCTGCCGTACCAAATGGTTTTTCTCTTCCTTTGGGAATGTGCTGCGTAACATACGAGATCAGTAATCCGTTAAAGGGGTTATTCTTAGTCTTATTACCGTAGAAAGATTTAAAAGTGTCACTTTGTTTTCCAATAATAAGGTACACGTTTTTGTAGCCCGCTTTTTCGGCATTCCTTAAGAGAAAATCCAAAATAGGTCGTTGTTCCTTACCGTAACTGATAAGTGCTTTGCTCATTGTATTGGCAGCTGTGATCTCAGATAATGAAAGATCTTCAACATTCTTTGATTCCTTCATTCGTGAAGAAGCGCCTGCAGCGAGTATGAGTATATTGTTGTTCATTTATAGTATATGGGTTCCTTGTACAACCGAAACTTCATAAGCATCTATCGCGCCATTTTCCCTGATGGCTTTGATGATTGCTTCTTTTTTATCGCCGGGTACCAGGGCAACTATGCTTCCTCCTCCACCTGAACCGACAATTTTCGCCCCGTAGGCTCCTGCTTCCAGGGCAGCATTTATCATTTTATCAATTACGGGGACGGTTATCTTGAGTATATCTTTAAGCACCTTGTGATGTGCACTCATCAATTCACCAATGGCCTTATGATCAAGCTTTTCTTTTCCAAATTCCAGGAGCGCCTTTTGGGTAATAGAATGATTTTGTATAGCGGCATAGAAATAGGGTTTTAATTCTTCGGAAATATACGATGAATACCGATCCACTGTATCCGGGGTTACTTTTTCCAAACAAAAATCGGGTAGGTGTTGTTCCACCTCTGCTATCGCATCTTGCGCTTTTCCACGTAAATCAGCTAATAGACCAAGGGTTTTTTTAGGCACTCCGGATTCTCCTAAAATAAGACTTTCCAGCTCGGTGCCTATAATTTTAAATGAGAGATCTTCAGATGTATTCAGAAAAACAATATTCCCTAATGAGATGGTGTACTGGTCCATCTTTCCACCCGGGGAATTATGTTCGATCACTTCGGCTTCGTAGGCTAGTTGTGCGATAAATTCATTAGTGATCGGTCGATTGGCACCAAAGGCTTTCAGTAAAAAATGGATCCAGGCCACCACGATTGCCGATGAGCTCGAAACTCCCGCGTTGATAGGGATAGTGCTTTTCAGCAGTACATCAAACCCTCTATCCGGAACACAACCATATCGTCTAACCACTCGAAGTGCCGAGGCAAAATGATCCTCTTTTTCAAGGGTTTCAAAAGTTTTAGTAATAGGAATGGTACGCTCAGACCGTATATCCGGCATTTTAATATGAAAATTTTGGGTTCGATTCTCTTCCGAAGAAAGTTGTACTTCTCTGTTGATCGCACAGGCTATAACAGGTAATCCCAGATAATCCTGGTGATCCCCGAAGAGGCAAATACGCCCGGGAGCGACTATGGTAATTGTTCTGTTCAAGGGTTCAATAGGTGTCTTTGATCCAATTATACGGTTTTCTCTTTACCCAATTACCCCGGGTAAAATCGGGGAAGTCCTGTGATTCACCGTTATTCGCGATGGATATCTCAGAGAGTGGAGTTATGGCACTCCAGGCAGCCGCATCATAAGCATCCATGGGTGGAGCGATATTTTGTTTGGCCGATTCTACAAAAGCCTGTAGCACGAAGAAGTCCATTCCTCCGTGACCGGAACCGGCAGCATATTCACCATATTTTTTCCAAAGTGGATGATCGTATTGTTCCAGCCATGATGTAGCATCATCCCATCGGTGCGGTTTTTTCGCTTTTCCCTCGATATAAATTCTATTGCCGTCCACCTCCCAAATTCCTTCGCTACCCTGAACTCTAAATCCGAGTGAATAGGGGCGGGGCGAATTACAATCATGAGTGACGATGATGGTCTCTTCATTGGCGGTTTCGATCATGGAAGTTATGATATCACCTTGCTTGAATTTCAGCTTCGCATTAGGATGCTCTGCGCCCCCGTTTTTTACGATATAGTTATGTATCCCAACACCTTTACTCGCCATTGAGGATATGGACATTAAGCGATTACCTCTGTTGATATCGCACATAGTGGCTATGGGTCCCATACCGTGAGTAGGGTAAACATCTGCATTTCGAAGCAGGGAATGTTGTGTTCTCCAGGCCGATTCGGAAATTCCTTTATCACCAAATTCCACACCCTTTCCATAGGCCGTTTTACCGTCGTTGAGTTTTACAAACCTCAGGTCATGTTGATAGCCGCACCGAAAATGCAATAATTCACCAAATACATTTTGACGTACCATATTGAGTACAGCCATGATATCCCTTCGGTAACACACATTCTCCAGGATCATGAGGTGACTTCCTGTTTGTTCATGGGTATTCACGAGGTCCCAGCATTCTTCCATCGTATTTGCTGCTGAAACTTCCAGCCCGGTGTATTTTCCGGCAAGCATGGCATCCTTGGCCATACGGGTATGCCATAGCCAGGGGGTTGCGATGATGACTGCATCTACCTCAGGAAGTTCGAGAAGGTTCTGATAATCGTACTCATCTTCTGCGAAAACTTTGGGTTTATTGTAACCGGCTTTGGCGATCATATCCAATGCGATGATATTGCGTCTTTCATCGATATCGCAAATGGCAGTAATGGCAACATCATCGCGCAATAGCAAGTTGTTTAAATGATTTGTGCCTCTCAAGCCGACTCCAATAAGGCCGATCTTGAGAGGGTCTTTAGAATAATTCAATGTCGAACCAAAACTCAGTCCGGGGGCCAGGGCAAGACCGGTGCCTATAAGGGCTGTCTTTTTTACAAAATCTCTTCTGGAGCTCATTTGGGTTGGATTAAAGTGGATATAAATTTAGAATAAATTTGGGTCGCATCATATTTTAATCGGGTATTTGAAATAATCAATTTCCTTTTGATGGTGATTGTAAGATGCCTACGGCTAATGCGACTCACCAGTCATCCGGCAAAAAAGTACACCAAAGATTCTTGGATAGAAGTTTGAGCACATTAACTTTGCATTGGAAACCGTATTTTTTTGTCGTTTATATTCATTGTATTCTTATGGATCTACGAAAGTTTATAAAGAAAAATTGGAGCAATGTTTTGATCATTGCTATTATTGGCTTGCTGTTTATTCCGCAAACCGGAATACCTATTAAGGTCTTTATCAGCCGGTTAATTTCCTTAAGCCCTTCTGAGATCTCTATTGAAAAGCGAGAAACATTAGATACTTACGACTGGCAATTGGAAACACTCGAAGGCGAAAAAGTCAATTTATCTTCTTCCGAAGGAAAAGTGATGCTTATAAATTTTTGGGCAACCTGGTGTGCCCCTTGCATAGCAGAAATGCCTTCCCTTCAAGGCCTATACAGCGAATACCAAGATAAGGTGGATTTTTATTTTGTGTCCATGGAATCATCCGCGAGAGTTGGAGCTTTTATGGAGAAAAATGGATATGATTTTCCCGTATATATTCCGAAGCAACAAGTGCCCAATGCCTTAGATAATGGCTCATTACCAACTACCTATATAATTTCCAAAGATGGAAAGATAGCGGTCGAAAAAACTGGCGCGGCGAATTGGAATAGTGATAAGACAAGGGGGATACTGGATGCTCTGCTGAATGAGTAGTCTTCATTAAAAATGGAACACCATTTTCACCCATCTCCTAATAAATTCGTATATTCATTTTCCTGATAAATTCGGATATTGAAAATTTATTTACGATGCCA
>SMVB01205063.1_pt1 | contig 20815 bp, 19 predicted proteins | sample 2456461 | NCBI WGS metagenome assembly SMVB01 (sample SAMN11095934, study PRJNA526329) | marine sediment metagenome | biome: Marine sediment; feature: Surficial sediment; material: Deep marine sediment; isolation source: Hadal surficial sediment | place: Pacific Ocean | collected 2014-05 | depth...
ATGCGCAGGCCTGCACGGAAGAGATCTGTGCGATGGTGGATGCTCTAGTGGTTCCCGTCGAGTCGAGCGAGACCGCCGGCCAAAGGTGGGTGGATCCAGAATCTCTCGTCGCCGTGGCGCGTGACGCCGAACAGGGAGAACGCTGAGCGCGTGCCGATACTGACCGGGTGGCACGCTGACAGCACGACCAAGCTGGTCGTACCAACAAACCTTTGTTAAGCTCGCGCTCGCCGAGTAGTTGTCGATTTCAGTGACAGAGAGAGGTCCCGGTGCTTCGTCCCCACTCCATCAACGTGTCGGTCGCTGCCCTTGGTGTTGCTTCCGCTTGGATGTTGGGCGTCTCTGTCTCGCTCCTCGCCGCCGAGCTTCCTCCCGGCTTCGTGGAACGAGCCATCGTGGAGCGGCTGGCGGAGCCTACGTCCATGTCCTGGGCGCCGGACGGTCATCTCTGGGTCAGTGGCCGGCTCGGCGACGTATGGGAGCTGCACCTCGAAGATCTGAACCGAATCGACGTCGTTCACATCGGCCGCATTCCCGTGAGCACCGATGGAGAGCGAGGCATAAGCGGCATCGCGGTCGATCCAGACTTCGAGCAGAATCGACAGATCTGGATCTACTACACGACGCAGGATCCACCTTTTCGCAACCGTCTCTCGCGATTTCGCAACGTGGGTGATCTGCTCGTCGACGAACAGATCGTGTACGAGTCCCCCGATCTGGAGTCAGTCATTCACAATGGCGGCTGTCTTCGCTTCGCCGCCGACAAAACGCTCTACTTCTCGACCGGAGATGATTTCCAAGGTAGTCGCACGGCACAGGCGCTCGCGGACCCACGTGGAAAGATCCTTCACATCAACCGGGATGGCTCACCCGCGGAGGGGAACCCGTTTCTTGGCGACGCCTCCGCCGACCCCAGGGTGTGGGCCTACGGATTCCGGAATCCCTGGAGGTTCAACCTGCAGCCGGAGAGCGAGACTCTGTTCATCGGCGATGTGGGCAACGAGCTTTACGAGGAGATCGACTTGGGCGTTCCCGGGGGAAACTTTGGCTGGCGGATGACGGAGGGACCGGAGCCCCCAGGAGTTCCCGGTGTCAGCTACCCGATTTATTCTTATCCGCGGACGTCGGAGAACGGGCATGCGGTTGTCGGGGGCGACCATGCGCCCGCCACCCACTTTCCGGCGGAGTACGAAGGCAACTACTTTTTCGGGGACGCCGTAACAAGCGAGATTTTCCGCATGGTGCTGGACGATTCCAACCTTCCGCTATCCACCGAGGTCTTCGCTTCGAACACGGGGATAGGGCCAGTGGATATCCAGTTTGGTCCCGATGGCGCGCTGTACTATCTCGCCCATTACCAGCAAGCCTTGTATCGCATCTCCTATCAGGGCGGCTCTAACCGCCAGCCGCTTGCCGTCGCCTCGGTCACTCCGAACAGCGGCGACGCGCCGCTCGACGTCATACTCGACGCGTCCGATTCCGTGGACCCCGAAGGGGACGCCTTGAGCTACACGTGGGAGCTGGGTGACGGTGAGGAGCGCGGCGGTAAGGTGATTCGCAAGACTTACCCTGCCGGAAGCTACTCGGCCGCCTTGACGGTGACCGATGCCCGGCGCGCTTCCGCCAGCGTGCGAAACCTACGCATCGTGTCCGGAAACCACCGCCCCGCCGCCGTCATCGAAGAGCCCGCATTGGGCCGCCGGTACCAAAACGGTGAGGTGATTCTCTTCAGCGGAAGCGCCACCGACCCCGAGGAGGGTGCGATTCCTTGCGCGCGGTTCACGTGGCGAGTTATCTTCCATCACCTCGGTCACACGCATCCCTTTCTTGGCCCGGTACAAGGCAGTTGTGAGGGCTCCTTCGTGATCGACTCCAACGCGGTGAGCGAGGCCTTCTACGAGATCCAGCTCACGGTGGAAGATACGGGGATGCCCTTGGGGCCAGCCGGCAAGTTGAGGGGCTCCCGTTCGATCCAGATTTTTCCAAACGAACCGCCTCTCTGACGGAAGCTCCGCGGACGGGACAACGGCGTGAATCTGATTGCGAGGCGGTTTCTCCTGACGCTCCTCCCGCCGCTCATCACCTATGTCTTGGCACGGCTATTCCTCTTTTATCCCGGGGAGCTCAGCGGCTACGACACGATGAGGCCTGGAAGCTGGGCGCGCTGGGACGCTGGCCATTACTTGTCGATCGCCCGAAACGGATACGAGCTCTTCACCTGCGACGTCATCGGCTACTCGCCGGACGAGTGGTGCGGCACGACCGCATGGCTTCCGGGCTATCCATGGCTGATACGGCTCGTTTCGAGACAACTAGAGATTCCGCGGCAAGCGGCAGCCGTCATCCTTTCCGGCGCCTTCGCCTATCTGAGCCTTCTCGTGCTCTGGCGTGGGTTCATGGGCGCGCAGATCGATCGAACGAATATCCTGACGCTCTTGCTGGCGTCCTTCTTCGCCGGGAGTATCTACTACCACGCGATATTCCCCATTTCCATGGTTGGATTTTTCATCATCCTGTGCCTGTACTTCCTGCGTGAGGAACGCTGGCTCGCGAGCGGCATCGCCGGGGCTGCGGCTGCTTTTACTTATCCCAGCGGACTGCTCCTGTCGCCGCTTGCCGCCCTATGGACGCTCTATCCGTCGAGCCAGTCAAGTGAGTCAAAGACGAGCGCCCAAAAGCGCATCGTTGGCCCGCTCGTTCGGTCAGCGGGCGTAGCCGCGCTGGGTTTTGCCGGGGTTCTGCTCGTACATCAGTGGACCCTTCATGCTTGGAATGCCTTCTTTTTGGTTCAGCAGAAGTACAGGCACGATACGCTCCAAGACCCGCTTCGCAATTTCACGCGTGCCGTTGCACCTCTTTTCGAGCACGGGCCGGATCGGCTGGTGCCAGCGTTTCAAACGCTTATGGTTGCGGGGCTCATCGCAGCGATCTTGGTGGCAATGGTCGTGCGGCGGCGCCAAGTCACGGCCTTCGATGTCTTCTTATTGCTGACGGTCGTCTTGTTTTGGTCGTTCCCGTTTCTCATCGGCCGTTCGTCGAGTCTCTACCGAAGTGAAGCTCTCCTGTTTCCGATGGTGCTCTTGACGCGCCTGTTTCCCTGGCCCTTGCAGGCTGCGATCCTGGGGCTCTTCATCGCCGTCCATGTTCATATGGCGACCTTGTTTTTTCACTCCGTGCTCGTGTAGACGCCGCGGTCGCCGCTCAGGCGCGAGCGCTTGGTGCCAGCCGAGCTTTCAGAGCCGCCATTTCGCCGCTAGTCATCGGGGCGAAGCGGCGGGCCGCGGCTACGTTTTGCTCCAGGATCGGGATGCTCGTGTGGCCGATGTCGCAAGCCGCGATGGGGAGTGAGAGATCGTAGCGGATGAGCTCCTCTGGCGTCGCCTGGCCTTCTCCGTGGCCGACGATGCTTGCCTGGCCCATGACCTTCATCGCGATGACACCGATGCCCTTTTCTACCGCCGCCGGCAGCACTTCTTCTTCGAAGGCGGCTAGCGGCTGGCCCGGGCTCATCGACAGCGGATGTTTCGCTTGCGCGGCGTTCATCGAGATGAGAAGCGTGTCGATATCGAATCGGCGCACGGCCTCCAGCAAGACGGCCGGATTGTAGTGTCCCGTGGCTCCGTAGAATCGCACCACTCCTTGGTCCTTCAACTCGCGAAGGGCCGTTAGAGCGCCGTCCGGCGCTTCGAGTCGATCGAGCTCTTCGAACCGAGAGAGGCTGTGCATCTGGATGAGATCGAGATGGTCGGTGCGCAGGAGCTCCAGGCTTTTTTCGACCGAGCGGAGCATCCCTTCCCGATCGCGATCCTGGGCCTTGCTGGCGAGGAAAATTCGATCTCGATGCGGAGCCAAGATGCGCCCGAAATAGGTCTCGGACAATCGTACCTGTGGCCGATGCGTGTAGCCGGCTGCCGTGTCGAAATAGTTGATCCCGAGCTCGAGCGCCCTTTCGATCAGCGCTCTGACTTTCTCTTCGCTGCCGTCGACACGGCCAAGGAAATGGCTCCCTCCTCCGAAAGCGAGAACGGAGACCTCGACACCGGTTTTGCCGAGCTCACGGCGTGGAAGTTCGGTCGGCTGCGCGCCCGCCGCCGATGCGGCGAGTCCAGCGGCAACGGTCGTCTTGAGGAAATCTCGTCGATCGATCTTCTTGTCGGAAGATGCCATAGCCTTTGACCTCCGGGATATGAATGTAGGCCCAACCCGCGCGTATGTCAAAGCCAAATTCAAAGCGGCGCTTCTGCGTGTGCTAGCATTTCGGTATGCACCTCCGTTTGGCGTCGAAGACTTTGGACGAGCTCGTCTTCGACAACCGTTTCACCCGGGAGCTCCCTGCCGATCCCGATGAGACGAATCGACCTCGGCAAGTCTTCGGTGCGTGCTTTTCTCGTGTCCAGCCGGCCAAAGTTCGCGCGCCGTCGCTGGTTGCTCATTCCGCGGAGGTCACCCAGGAGCTTGGGTTGTCGTCCGATACCGCCCAGTCGGAGGATTTCGTTCAGGTCTTTTCCGGGAATCGGGTGCTCCAAGCTATGGACCCTCACGCGACCTGCTATGGCGGCCATCAGTTCGGTCATTGGGCGGGTCAGCTCGGTGATGGACGGGCTATCAATCTAGGGGACGTTGTCGGCGAGGGTGGCGCGAGGTTGACGCTTCAACTCAAAGGCGCGGGGCCGACGCCGTACTCGCGCTCGGCGGACGGGCTCGCGGTGCTGCGCTCTTCGGTACGCGAGTTCTTGTGCAGTGAGGCGATGTTCCATCTTAGGGTTCCCACGACGCGGGCTCTGAGCCTCGTGCTCACGGGCGAAGAAGTCATGCGGGACATGTTTTACGACGGCCATCCCGCGCTCGAGCCTGGCGCCATCGTCTGCAGGGTAGCGCCCTCGTTCACTCGCTTCGGGAATTTCGAGATCTTCACCTCCCGTGGCGAGATCGATGTCTTGCGCAAGCTCGCCGACTACACGATTCGGAACGATTTCCCGCACTTGGGCGAGCCGTCGAAGGAGACCTACTTGGCTTGCTTCGAGGAGGTTTGCCGAAAGACGGCAGAGCTCATCGTGGATTGGCTTCGCGTGGGCTTCGTTCACGGCGTGATGAACACCGACAACATGTCCATCCTTGGCCTCACGATCGACTACGGCCCGTATGGCTGGCTCGACGATTTCGACCTCGATTGGACGCCGAACACCACGGATGCCTCGGGCCGCCGCTACCGTTTCGGCCATCAATCGAGCATCGCGATGTGGAACCTTGTCCAGCTTGCCAATGCCATCCATCCTCTCATCGAGGATATCCCCGCGATTCAGGCTGGGCTCGAGGTCTATACGAAGACGTTCGAGAAGGCGTGGCCTGCGATGATGGCGAGTAAGCTCGGCTTCGAGTCCTACCGAAAGGAGCCGGACGGCGAGTCCTTCGCGGAGCTTCAGAGGCTCTTGCGTCTTGTCGAAACGGACATGACCATTTTCTATCGCCGCTTGGCGACCGTCGCGGCGGATGCGTCGGAGCCGGATGATGACGTCGGTGACGACGTCTTGCTGGAGCCGCTGATGGACGCTTTCTACACGCCCGACGTGTTGACGGCAGAGCACCGGCAACGTTGGGCGCTCTGGCTTCGAGCCTATCGCGCCCGGCTAAGAGAGGACGCCGTTTCCGGGACGGTTCGTCGAGAGCGCATGGACGCTGTGAACCCTAAATATGTGCTCAGGAATTACATGGCGCAGCTGGCCACCGACAAAGCCGAGGAGGGCGATCACTCGCTCGTTCAAGAGCTGCTCGATGTACTGCGCCACCCTTACGCCGAACAGCACGGAAAAGAAGAGCACGCCCAAAAGCGTCCCGACTGGGCCCGTGATCGCGCCGGCTGCTCGATGCTCTCGTGTAGCTCCTGAGTTTTCTCGACGGTTCATTTCTGGTAATCTTCTTGCGAGCATTCTTGCAAAGACGGAGCATCTATATGAAACCCCCTCGATTGGTTGCCCTTGCGGTCACTCTCTCGCTCCCATTATCGTACTCATTCGCGGGCTCTCAGGAAGAGCTGACGCCCGCGCAAGTCCACATTCGTCATGTCGTCGATGCTATTAACGGCACGCCGGATCGGGTGGGACTTCTGAGCATCCTCGAGACGGAGGCCCAGATTGCGGCGCAGCACGCCACGCTTGCGGCCGCGGACACCGAGAACCTCGAATCGATGAAGCTTCACATCCGGCACGTCCGCCACGCGGTGGACCCGTCCACCGAGCCCGAGGGGCCGGGCAAAGGCTACGGCGTCTCGAAAGCGGCGAAAGGGGTCGAGACCCACATCATGCTCGCGACCAAGTCGGTGGGCTCGTCGGAAGGTATCGTCCTGCACGCCAACCATATCGCCACGAGCGCACGAAACGTCGTCGCCTGGTGTACGACGATCCTCGCGGAGTCCGAAAAAGTAGTGAGCGCTGAGCTCGCCAAGGATGCTGCCGACGCGACACGGAAAATCGCCGAGCTGGCGCGGCACGTTCTGGAAGGCGTCGACGCGAATGGCGACGGCCGGGTGAGCTGGCAATTACGTGAGGGCGGTGTGGCACAGGCGAAACAGCATGGCGGGCTCGTGAAGAAAGCCGCGGCATCAACGAGCTCCGACCCGTAGGGCCGATCCGAGCGAAGCCGAGCTCTGTTCCGCGTCGTTGAGAAAACCTTTCTCGCGCATCCACACATCGTCATAGATCGTGCTCAGGTAGCGAGCGCCAGCGTCGGAAAAAATCGTCACGATACGCGACGTCGCAGGCTCCGTCTGCGCCACCTGGCGCGTGGCCCATAGGGCTGCGCCGCTCGAGCCCCCCGCGAACATCGCCTCGGTGCGCGCAAGCTCTCGCGCGCTCAAAAAAGCGTCGCGGTCTTTGACTTGAACCATTTCGTCGAAGAGCTCGAACTCGGGACAGCCGATGATCTCGTCGTCGCCGAGACCTTCGAGCAAGTAAGGCTTCGAGGCGCCGTGGCGGCCCGTGCGAAAATATTCCGTGAAGACCGAGCCCTCGCCATCGACCGCGACCACCCGCAGCTCGGGGTTCTGCTCTTTCAAGTAACGCGCCGTCCCGGATAGCGTGCCGCCGGTCCCGATGCCGGCGACGAGCACATCGACGCGTCCTTCCATCTGCTCCCAGATTTCCGGCCCCGTCGTTCGGTAATGCGCGTCGTTATTCGCGCGGTTGTTGTGTTGGTCGGGAAACCACGCTCCCGGGATGGCGTCCGCGACGAGCGGCGCCTTCCGGTTGAAGCTCTCCGGGTCCCCGGGCGGCCTACCGCCATCGACGAGAATGAGCTCCGCGCCGAGCGCGCGTAAAGTGGAGAGCTTTTCCGGGCTCGTTTCTCTTCGGACGATGATCTTCAAGTGCAGTCCTTCGATAATCGCCATCATAGCGAGCCCCATCGCGGTGTTTCCCGAAGAGGCTTCGACCACGGTGCCACCTGCCTCGAGCTTGCCGCTCGCCAAGGCCTGCTCGATGAAATGGCGCGCGATGCGGTCCTTGGTGCTCCCCATTGGATTGAGGAACTCGAGTTTCGCATAGACCTCACACGCGGTATCGGGAAGGGCGCGTGCAAGGCGTACCATCGGCGTCCACCCGACGGCTTCGGAGATGCGGTCGTAAACGCGTAGGTCTTTCATAGGCCATCGTAGAGCTCCAATGTGACGGATCCGTGGCGTCATGATGGCGGGAGCTTGGAGTTTTGGCCGCCTCACTTTCTTGGCTCGTACGGCTTCGTGGCCTCGATGCTAGCGAGACCGAGCGCAACGCGGCCTACATGAAGTCATCGACAGATGTGCGCGGTGTTCCCGTTCAGGTCGTCGAGCTTACAGGACGGCCCCGGACTGCTCCGATCGGCCACGCTTCATGCGGATCAAGTTTCCGGGGAGCTAGCGTTTCGGGTGCCAAAGAGATAAGATCCGGCCCGACCGTTGACGGGAGCTGGTCATGTCATCACGCCGGATTTATATAATTATATTGGGTCTGTTCTTTTACGCCTTTACGGCAAACACACAAACACTCGGCCAAGTTGCTGAAAAAGAAAGAGATCGCCGTGCGGGCCTCGGCAAGAAGGACGCGAGCGAGACCATTACCGAAGCTCAGTTAGGCTCGGGCCAGGTGACTGTTGTCCCCGAGTCGCTCGTGTCCGAGGACGAAATCCCGGCCACCGGGGCTTCAGACTTGAGCTGGGCGCTCGGCGACGCGGCGGAGAGCGCCGAGGCGGACCCTTGGCCCGAGCTCTACGACCACTACCAAACGGCCTATCGGGACGCGAAGTCGGCCTTGGGCCAGGCCGAAGCTTTCAAAAATTATTGCGACGAGGGTACCGCACCGCCTGAGAGACCCGGCTTCGTTGGGTGGTACTGGACCGTGGATTGCGCCTCGATGCCGGACCAAGTTGCGCAGGCGCAGCGCTCCGTTACGGATATCCAGACGGCCTGCCACGATCACGCCCGCCGTCTTCGGGTCCCACCTGGGCGAGCGCGGCTTCAGTAGCGTTACTCTCCGACCCTCAGGTCGAGCGCGGCGTGCTCCGCATCAATATAAATAGTCGTTTCGATCCGGCGCTTCTGGCTCACGTTCCAAACCCGCACGTTGTACGAGCCTTCGGGGAGCGCGTCTAGCGTAAACGGACCGTTCTTGTCCGCGATGACAACGTAGGGTGTCTCGCTTACGATGATGAAGGCCGCCATCGCAGGATGGGTGTCGCATGCGACATCGTACTCGCTGGGCTCCTCGAACGTGTGCTTGTACGACCCCACGACAGGCGTCGCGACGTTGAAGAGCGTTGTGTGGGTCCTGGTATCTACGACGCGGACACTGTGAAGCTCGTCTTCACTGTTGCGGAACTCGAGCGTCTGCCCGGCGCGCGCGAGCAAAATGTTCGGATGAAACTCGATCCCGTATTGGTCCATGAGCGGCGTCGTCTCCGGCACGGGAAATGGCTGAGCGTCGACAGGCTCGAAAAGGATGACGGAAGGGAACCCACCGCTCGCTCGAGGCGCTCGCCCCGTAACGGTGATGCCCCCCGGCGCGACCGCGTCTTCCTCCAACGTGGGTGCTGGCACCTCGGGCTCGGAGCACCCCAGCAGGATTGCGGTCAGGACGGCGAGCACTAATAGCGTCATGCTTCGCGTGAGGAATGCGCCACGCCCTGTTTCTCGGCCTCGAGAGGCGCGGCTTCGTCTTCTCGAGCCGGAGGACGGAGGACGCCCCACAGCCAAACGAACGCGGCGAAAAGCACGGCGAACATCAATAGCTGCAAAACGCCCGCGAAAAACGCCGCGTCCATGACCGGCCACCCGAACTGGCTCAGCGCGCTGCCACGCTCCACCATCCAGTGCCACGCCGAGTGCGCGACGAGCGCGGAAAGGAAGATCGTCCCCATCCGCTCGGCAACGCCGTAGCGGAAGAAGAGCTCGAGCGCGGGGATGATGAGGACGAGCACGAGAAGCTGTCCGAGCTCGACGCCGACATTGAACGAGAGCAGGGAAGTGACGAGATGCGATCCCGCGAACTGGAACGTCTCGCGGAGGACGAAAGAGAACCCGAAGCCGTGGATGAGCCCGAAGCCGAACGTGATGAGCCATCGCCGTTTCAAACGCGCTCCCGCGATATTCTCGAACGCCATGTAAAGGATAGACAGGGCGATGAGAGTTTCGATGAGCGGCGGAAACCACAACGCGTCCGGCGCGTAGCCGAGCGACGACGCGATGAGCGTGATGGAATGCGCCACGGTGAACGACGTAACGATAACGACCAGCGAGCGAAAGCGCCGGAAGGGAATGACGAGACAGAACAGGAACAGCAGATGGTCGAGCCCGTCGAGGATGTGGAAGAAGCCGAGCTCGCTGAAGCGAAACGCCACTTGACCCCAATTGGGGTCGAGAGGGATACGTCCGGGGTTGCCGGGAAAATCGAGCTCGCGCACGATGCCGTCCGGTGGAAGAAACCGGATGATGTTGATCACCCGGATCCCGAGCCGCTCGAGGCCGGGGTTGATCGAGAACTCGGACGCTTCGGAGCGGATCGGGTACTCGAACAAGACGTCGAGAACGGCTTGCTCCCAATAAATTTCCGTATCCGCCGAAAGCGGCGCGCTCGTGACATGCGCCCGCGCGGTCTCGTATCGTGCAAAGGCCACGTTCGATGGGAGGGATGCCCGAACGGCCACGAGCTCCGGGTTGCGAAGTAGGGTCTCGCCCTCATAAAGCTCGACATAGTCGGCGATCCACAAAATCGCCGCGTCACGCAAGACATCATCAACCCGGCTGAGATCGAGATAGCCCTGCTCGCGCGTGGGCACCTGCATATCCCGCATCGCCTCGAGGGGAACGCGCACGAGGAGCTCGAGCCGATTCCCCACAGGCCTGATAAACACCCGGACCGTAACATCCGAAGGGATCTCGTGCCCGGTCACCCCAACGGGCACCAAAAGAAACAAAATGGCAAAAATGTTCTTCATGAAAACTACGACGCCACCAGCCCAAACCCTTGAATGCTGAATGCTGGATGCTGAATGCTGATGATACAACATGACAAGCTCAGTCCCGCTGGCATATACTGGCGCCCATTCTCAGGGGTGCTTGCCGCGTCCCGTGGAGGAGGGGTGAAAGGATGGAGAACTTGAAAGGGAAACGAAACGTAGTTGTTGGCACGGCCTTTCTGGCCGTTCTCGTCGCGCTCGTTGTCGGGCAGGCGAGCCTCGGTGGAACGTCGACCGCGGAAGAGTCGGACGTACAAGCGCCGATGTTCGAAGTCGACCCGATGTGGCCGAAGCCGCTTCCGAACCACTGGATCATCGGTTCGGCGATTGGTGTCACCGTCGACTCGCGGGATCACGTATACATCATTCACCGTCACGGGAGCTTGAACGCGCGGACCGAAGTCGGAGCCGCTCAGGACCCGCCGACTAGCGAGTGCTGCGTACCAGCGCCGCAAGTTCTCGAGTTCGACCCCGACGGTAATCTCGTCGGCCATTTTGGTGGTCCAGCCGAGGGCTATGATTGGCCACAGTCGAATCACGGCATCACGGCCGATCCCAAAGACAATCTCTGGATTGGCGGCAATGGTCGTGATGACGCGCACATCCTCGTCTTCACGCGCGACGGCAAGTTCCTCCATCAATTCGGCCTGCCTGGCGCGCGGCGCGCGAAAGACTACACCGACGACGACAAGAAATGGATAGGCGATAGCCATGACAAAGAAAGCTTCGGCCGGGTCGCCGAGGTCTCGTTCTATGCCGAGACCAACGAAGCCTTCGTGGCCGATGGCTATTTGAACAAGCGCGTTGCGGTGCTCGATGCGACCACGGGCGAGTTCAAGCGTTACTGGGGCGCCTATGGCAAAGAGCCGAGCGACGAGGACCTCGGCCGCTACGACCCCGACGCGCCGCTCGCGAAGCAGTTCCGGAATCCCGTGCACTGCGCGGAACCGTCGCATGACGGTCTCGTCTACGTCTGCGACCGTCCGAACGATCGGATCCAGGTCTTCAAGCTCGACGGCACCTTTGTAAAAGAAAAACGCATCGCGAAGAACACCCTCGGCGACGGCGCCGTATGGGATATCGCTTTTTCCAAAGACCCGGAGCAGAAGTACATCTTTGTCGCCGATGGCAAGAACATGAAGGTCTATGTCATGGATCGCGAATCGCTCGAGATCTTGACGAGCTTCGGTGATGGTGGACGTCAGCCTGGGCAGTTCTTCGCCGTGCACAACGTCGCCACGGATTCGAAGGGCAACATCTATACGGTGGAGACCTACGAAGGCAAGCGCGTGCAGAAGTTCGTGTACAAAGGCCTCGGACCGGTGGAAAAGAAAGATCAGGGCGTTGTCTGGCCCACCACGGAAGACGAGAACTAGGCACCCTTTTTGAACGTCGGCCCGGGCGCTCGAGGCGTCCGGGCCGGCGGCAACCAATCACGGCCAGAATGTCGCGAGGCGAACCCACGTACCCATAAGTTCCTTCCGTGCTTTTCGCGTAGTGGTCAGCCGAATCCACTTCTGCGCCATCTTTAAACCGCAAGAAGGATGGCCACAGAGACACAGAGCCACAGAGAATAAAAAGAACGGTTTCGTTGCCACGCTCCGTTCGCCCGGTCACTTGCGACCGAAATCTCCTACTTGTTCACCGGCTGACCCCTTCGCTTTTCTCTGTGCCTCTGTGTCTCTGTGGCCATTTTCAGTACGGCCATCGCGGCCGCGCTGGACCGTTACAATGGTTTATTCATGACCGAAAAACCAAAAAAGCCCATCGACGATCTCTTCCGTGCGATCCTGACGAGTCGCGTCTACGATGTCGCCCGGGAGACGCCACTCGAGCCGGCCGCGAAGCTTTCGCGCCGGCTGAGCAATGAAATTCTTCTCAAACGCGAGGACTTGCAACCTGTTTTCAGCTTCAAAATCCGGGGCGCTTACAACAAGATGGCGCACCTATCGGAGGACGAGCTCAAGAAGGGCGTGGTCGCGGCGAGCGCGGGTAATCACGCGCAAGGGGTCGCCTATGCTGCGCGTCAGCTCGACGTGCGTGCCGTGATCGTCATGCCGCTCACGACGCCTGCAATCAAAGTCGACGCCGTGCGGGCCATGGGGGCGCAAGTCGTCCTTGCAGGAGACACTTACGCGGAGGCCGAGGCGCGATGCGAGGAGATTCGCTTGGAGCAGGACCTCACCCTGGTGCATCCCTTCGACGACCCACTCGTCATCGCGGGGCAGGGGACGATCGGTGACGAGATTCTCCGCCACGCGCGTGGCAATCTCTCAGCGATTTTTGTTCCGGTGGGAGGCGGCGGGCTGATTGGAGGCATTGGCGCGTTCATCAAGACGCTTGCCCCCGAAGTTCGCATCATCGGGGTCGAGCCTTTTGAAGCGGACGCGATGTATCAGTCGCTCGCGAAAGGGACACGGGTGCGCCTCGAGCATGTCGGCATTTTCGCGGACGGCGTTGCGGTGCGAGAAGTCGGCAAGCACACGCTCCCGATCGGCCTCGAGGTCATCGACGAAATCGTGCGGGTGTCGAATGACGAAATCTGTGCCGCCATCAAAGACGTCTTCGATGATACCCGAAGCGTTATGGAGCCCGCGGGTGCGCTTGCCGTTGCCGGTATGAAGCAATATGTCGATCGGGAGCGTGCCCGGGACGAACGCCTCGTGGCTGTTCTCACGGGCGCGAACATGAACTTCGACCGGCTCCGCTTCGTCGCCGAGCGCGCGGAGCTCGGCGAGGCGCGGGAGGCGATCTTCGCGGTGACGATCCCCGAAAAGGCGGGGGCGTTCCGTGCTTTCTGCAAAGCCATCGGCCGGCGGGTGGTTACCGAGTTCAACTACCGGCTCAGCGGCCGGTCGGAGGCGCATATCTTCGTCGGCGTCAGCGTGGAATCCCGCGACGATGCGCGGGCTCTCGCGGAGGAGCTGAGAGAGCTCGGCTATGAGACGGTCGACCTTTCGGACGACGAGATGGCCAAGGTGCACGTTCGTCACATGGTTGGGGGACGCGCCTCCGAGGTCCGGGACGAGTGGCCTTGCCGCTTCCAATTTCCCGAACGGCCGGGCGCTCTCATGGAGTTTTTGGATGCTTTGGGCGGCCGTTGGAACATCAGCCTCTTCCATTACCGCAACCACGGCTCCGATTTTGGGCGCGTCCTGGCCGCTTTCGAGGTGCCGCCGGCTGAGCGCGACGCGTTTCAGGCTTTTCTAGACGAGCTCGGCTATCCCTACACTCCGGAGCCCGACAACGTCGCGTTTCGCCTGTTCTTATAGGCCACCAGCCAGGTAAACCTGAAAGCGTTGTAAATCCAAATCACAGAGCTGACGGGGATAACAAAGAACTTGCGCTAGAACATGGAACAAGATTCTCGGTTCCGACCGGTTACAGGCTAAGACAAGCGCTTCTTGGTGGGGACGAGGTTGGCGCGCTCCTCTACAGTATCGAAGACGATTTTGACGTCGCCCGATGCGAGCTGGCGCTCGACTTGGCGCACTTTGTCATCCAGTGAGAACTCGCGGTGCCCGTATTCCGTGCCTTCGCGCGTGATGAACTCTTCGACGAGACCGCGGAGCGCTTCGGCGCTCAGCAGCTTGTAGTTGACGTTGACGACGCGTTCTTCTTCGTTATCCACAAATCGTCTGGGCCGCGAGCGCGTAAACGCGCGTGCACGCATAGAACTGAGAAAGCTCGACGCGCTCGTCGGGCATCGTGTTGTACTTCCCTCCAGCGCCGCAAACGACGCCTTTGGCGCCCGCTAGATGCTGCAGATGACTAGCGTCACTTCCGTAGTAGCGATAGGGCGCGACAGCGCCCACGGGCGGCGCTTCCCCGAGGATGCGCTCGTAGGCATCGACCACCGCTTTCACGATGGGCTCGTCGCGGTCGACCTGGAAAGCGCGCGGCGGGGGCAGTCCTTCCCGTTTGCGCGACACGACTTCCGTCTTGATACGCGAGTCCTTTTTCGCAAGGGCGCTCATCTCACGCTCGAGGTCAGCGAGAACACTCGCTTCCGTTTGGCCTGGTCCGTAGCGCACCGACATCCGAATGGTCGCGAAGTCGGGCACTTGGCCGGGTCGCCAGTCATGCATTTCTCGTCCGAGCCCCGCGCGCATCGAGCCGATGTTCACGCGGCGCACGCTCTTCAGCTCGGGGTCGTCCGGCCCCGAGAACTCCATCCTTTGGATGCGCTCGATGACGACGAGCATCGTGTCGATAGCCGAGATCGACTCTTCTTTCTTGGACAAGTGACGCGTTACCCCGAGCGTGCTCACTTCGACGGTGAGACTCGCCGCGTGTAAAGTGAGAACCGCAAGGTCGGTGGGCTCGCCGACGATGAAAGTATCGGCGGTGATGCCTTCTTGGACGAGCTTCAAAGTGCCGATCCCTCCTTGGAGCTCACCCACGACATAGCCGAGAACGAGGTCGCCTTTCAGCTTCCGGCCCGAGCGAACGAAAGCGCGGGTCGCGCCGAGAAACGCGGTACAGGACGCTTTCATGTTGGAGACCCCGATGCCGTAGACCATGTCGTCGCGCACGAGCGCCTCGAAGGGATCGACGGTCCAGCCGAGACCGACGGGGTTGGTGTCGAGATGGCCGTTCAGCATCAAGCTCGCGGCGCCGCCGGTGCCGACCAAACGTCCAACGGCGTTGAAGCGGCCTGGCTCTACCTCGATGAGGCGCGTTTCGAGCCCGAGAGCCTTCATCTCATCGATCATGATGCGCGCGAGGGCGCTTTCTTCGCCGCCTCCGCTATAGCTCTTGGTCTGGATCATCCGGCGGAGAAGCTTTAGATCCTCGGCGTCGTCGACGGCGTCCAGGAGAGGGTCGCTCTGAGGGAGCGACGCCAGCAGAAGCGGGCTTGCGGCGAGTTGTTTCAGCGCGTTACGTCTCGATACATCTGTCATGGTGTCGAAGCGTACTGGTTCAGCTCGCGAGCCGCAAGACGATGATGCCGAGCGCGACCCCGATAGACGCCAGCACTCTGCGCGGCCCGAACGGCTCGCGAAGAAATGTCGCGCCAAGGATTGCCGCGAGCACGACACTCGTCTCTCGTAGCGCCGAGACGATGGCTATCGGCGCTCGTGTCATCGCCCATATCGCGAGTCCATAAGCGCCCACGGACAAAATGCCGCCGAGCATTCCCGTCTTACACTGTCGCCCGAGCCCGCGCAACCCGAGGCCCGGCCGAAGGACTGGCAGTACGAGCAAGAGAGGGAAGGCGTTCAACACGAAGAGGCTCGCTATATAGGCGATGGGCGCCCCGGAAACGCGTGCGCCTAAACCGTCCGCGATCGAGTAGCCGGCAATCATGACACTCGTTCCGAGAGCGAAGAGAATAGCTGTCGAGCTCAAACCCGCGACACCGCCTGCGAAGGCAAGACCTGCAATGCTCGCCGTAATGATGGCAACGCCGAGAGTCTGGGCGCCGCTCAGAACCTCGCCGAGGAAAAGCGCCGAGACGAGAGCGACGAGCACAGGGGAGCCGCCGCGCGCAATCGGGTAAACGAGGCTGAGGCCGCCACGATTGTAAGAGAGGATCAGGAACGCGTAGTAGCCGACGTGAAGCAAGAGCGTGGCCAAAAGAAAGGGGAAGCTCTCTGTCGCGGGAAAGCCGACGAACGGAACGACCGCGAGCGCTATGAGGCCAGCTGAGAGGTTCAGCGTGGTGAGCTCCACGAGACGATCGGCGCTCGACTTCAAAAGAGCGTTCCAAACCGCGTGCATGAGCGCGGCGAGGAGCACAATGGTGGTGACGGTTGCGTCCATGTCTATCCAAGGAGCACGAGCATGATACCGAGCACGACGAGCGCCATGCCTGGAAGCTGTGGCAGCACTTCACGCTCCTTCCAAATGAAAAGCGACAAGAAGACGGCGGCGATCGCTTCGACCTGGCCGACGGATTTTACGTATGCAACGAGGGTGAGGGAGTAGGCCCAGAACCAGCCGAGGCTTCCCAGGAATCCGAAAAACCCAATGAGCAGCATGCGACGAAAATGTGTCGGGACGCGAGACAGCTCGCCCGGACGTCGAAGACGCAACCAAAGCGTGAGGAGCACGACTTCCATCCAGGTGACGTGAAACAGGGTGTGGCCCGCGACTTCGAACCGGCTCTCGCCGACCCGGGAGTTGAGCTCGACGAGCACGTGGCTGGCTTCTTTGAGAAGAAAGCTCGCGAAGACGATGAGAATCCCGGCGAGTACGGCCAACAAAGATCCCAGATCTCGGTGGAAGACTTGGCGCTTTTCAGGCACCCGTGCGAGCTGCATGACGACGACTCCTGCACCGCTGAGAACAACACCGATCCAGCCGACTGGCGTCGGGAGCTCGGAGAAAATCAGCGCGCCGATGATCGCGGTGAACACGATCTCGAGCTTGTGGAGCACGATGGCCTGAGCGAAGCTCGTGTGCCGGAAGGCGGTGATGAGAGCGACGTTTCCGAGGAGCTGCGTAACGCCGGTTCCGAGGCAGAGCACGAAATAGAGCGGTGAGACTTGGAGCACGCCGTAGGTGGCAAGGAGTGCCGCGACGAGCGCCGTCGAGAAGGGCAGATTGAACGCAAAGCGAGACCAGCTATTCAGCGCCGGGGAGACGGCATCGGAAAGGCTTCTCGCAAGACCGTTCCGGGCGCTTTGGAAAAGCCCGGCCCCGAGGGCGAGAAACACCCACAAAGCGTGCATGGCGCGCGAGTTTAACCGATCACGGATCGACGCTGTGGTAGACTTTTGGCCGTATGGATCGAGAACAGATCGCCACGCAGGTTATTGCGCGGATTGCGAAGATGCAGAAGACAAGCCCGGACAAAATCAGCGTGGACAGCACGTTCGAGGAACTTGGGGTCGACTCTCTGAACGGATTGGAGCTTCTCTGGGAGCTCGAAGAAGAGCTCGAGATCGTCATTCCCGATGATGATGCCCGAGAGATCGCGAAAGTGAGCGACGTGATCGCGGTCGTCGAGCCTCTGCTCGCGAAGAAATCCTGAAAACTCGCCTGACAAATATGGGAGCACCCCACCGCGTCGTTGTTACCGGTCTCGGTGTTGTTTCCGCGATCGGGAACGACCTAAAAACGTTTTGGGAATCTTTGTGCGCCGGACAACACGGCTTTCGCGAGATCGAGCTCGTGGATACATCGACCCTCCAGTTCCAGGTTGGCGCCGAGGTCCGCGATTTGGACTTGGAGACACCGTTCGATGATTCCGTGAGCTCCCTCCTGGATCGCTTCGCCCGGCTGTGGCTTCTTGCCGCGCGACAAGCGGTCGAGGCAAGCGGAATCGCGTCGAAAGACCTCCAGGATGCCGCGGTCATCACCGGAACGGCGCTTGGGGGGCAGACGACCCAGGACGAGCTCTTCGTTGCGCTCTATCGCGAAAACAAGCGCCGCCTGACGCCCTTCGCGGTCCCACGCATCATGCCGAGCTCGGGAGCGAGCCAAGCGTCGATGGAGCTCGGCATCGAAGGGCCCGGTATGACGATCTCGACCGCGTGCTCGTCGTCGAACCACGCGATTGGGATGGCCTATTGGATGGTGGCTCACGGCGCGGCGCCCGTAGCACTCACCGGTGGGAGCGAAGCGCCTTTCAGTCTCGGGCATCTCAAAGCGTGGGATGCCATGCGCGTCATGGCGCCGGAGCGCTGCCGGCCGTTCTCGCGGGATCGCAAAGGGCTCGTGCTCGGCGAAGGCGGCGCGGCGCTCATCCTGGAAGAGCTCGACCATGCCCGCGCGCGCGGCGCGCATATCCACGCGGAAGTACGCGGCTTTGGCATGTCCTCCGATGCCGGCCACATCACGCGGCCTTCGGCGAAAGGCGCTGCCCGCGCTATCGCGGCGTCGCTCGCGGATAGCGGGCTCAATCCTCACGAGGTCGAATACGTGAACGCACACGGCACAGGTACGCTGCTGAACGACTCGACCGAGTCGGAGGCCCTTGCGAGTGTTTTCGGCGACCACGCGGCCACGCTTCTGGTGAGCTCGACCAAGTCCATGCACGGGCACACGTTGGGCGCGACCGGGGCGATTGAAGCCGTCGTGACCACGCTTGCGCTCGAGAACGGGGTCGTACCGCCGACGGCTGGCTATCTCGGGCCCGATCCTGAATGCCCGCTCGACGTCGTCCCTAATACCGCCCGCGAAAAAGCGATTCGGCACGCCATCTCGGACTCTTTCGCCTTCGGCGGCCTCAACGCCGTGCTCGTCCTATCACGCTGGGACGGGGCCTGAGCGCGCGTTTCTTGATATAATTAACGGGCTGTCGGGATACCCGCTCGAGCGTATTGGGGCGAAAGCGACCCGTAGGTGCCGAGGAAAACAATCGAGTAGCGAGAACGGGTGGACGCGTGGAGGCTTACGTGCTGCTCATCTCTGGTCGCGTTCAAGGCGTTGGATTCCGCTGGTTTGCCGAGAGAGAAGCACAAGCTCGAGACGTGTGCGGCTACGCACGCAACCTTGCGGATGGGCGTGTAGAAGTGCTGGCGCAAGCCGACGCCGAGACGCTTCGGAGTTTTTTTGAAACACTTTATCGAGGTCCACGCGCGTCCCGCGTCGAGGACATTCAGAAGATGGCGGTCGAAGTGGACGAGGCGTTGCCCAGATTTCATGTTCGGTTCTGAGTATTCATAGGGGGTTTGATGGAACAATTGCGCCAAATCATTCGAGACGTACCCGACTTCCCCAAAGAGGGTATTGTCTTCAAGGACATTACACCGCTTCTATCGGACCCCGCCTCGTTCCGCAAAGCCATAAACCTCATGGCGGAACCCCTAGCCGAGCGTGAGTTCGACGCCATCATCGGGATCGAGAGTCGAGGGTTCATCTTCGCCGCTGCGCTAGCCTACGAGCTGAACAAAGGACAAATTCTAGTGCGCAAGCCCGGCAAACTTCCCGCCGACACGGTGCAAGTTACCTACGATCTCGAATATGGGAGCGACATTCTCGAGATGCACGCGGACGCCATCGAGTCTGGGCAACGCATCGTGATCGTTGACGACGTGCTCGCGACGGGCGGCACCGCGCGCGGGGTGGCGGATCTGGTCGAGAAAGTAGGAGGCAAGGTGGAAGCGTTCAGCTTCCTCATCGAGCTCGATTTTCTCAAAGGCCGTGAGCGCATCGCCGATTACGAGATCCAGTCGGTGCTGAACTACTGAAGGTCGAGTCTCGAGCTGCCAAATGTCAATGGACGCCGACGAAAAAGATCGCCATTCCGACGTAACGGTGAACCCCGCGATCACGCGCTCACCGACACGGCGAGTCCTCGGCTCGAAGGAAAAGCGCGATCTGATGGATCGTCTCAGCGCGCAACAAACCTCGCTCGTGCGCTCGGTCGCGCTCGGAGCGCCCGAATATCTCAGCCAGTCGTACTATCTCGATTCGAGCTCGGGCAAGCGCATCGCCCACGAGCTCGAGGCCGACGAGCTCATGGGTTTCGTCACCGGCTGGGGTGCGGCGCCAATGGAGTGTATCCGCGCCATCAACGAGGCTATGAGCCGCATCACGGAGCGCGGGCGACTCCGTCGCTACGTCAAAGCAGCGGTGGAGCTCGAGATCGTGATGGACCGGCAAACGTGGCTCGACGACGGCGTGGTCCATCGTGGCCTTCCCGCCTACCTGATGCACGGCTACACCGATATGGGAAGCCACGCCTCACCGACGGAGCGCGCGGGCCGGGAGAAGATCAAGGTCGACAAAGTTAGCCTCGTCGAGCGACTCTCCGAGTGCAAACGGCGCGGAGTGGTCGACAGCGACGATCTAGAGCGGTTGCTCGGCTGGTACTACGCGCGCGTGCGACGCGACATCGAGTTCGACGAGTCAGGCGTGGAAAAGCTCTCGCGCGAGTTCGGAAACGAGAGCATCGTGCTCACCAAGTATCTAGAAAAAGGCATGGGCGTCTGCCGGCACTTGTCGATCTTTTATCAGCTCTATCTTCAAGAGGCTGGGATCGAGTGCCGTGTCGTGAAAGGCAATCTTCGTTTTTTCATCTTCAAGGGCCGGCACGCGTGGAATCTGCTACGGGTCGGCGAGCAAGTGATCCTCGTCGACGTGACCCATCCCAACGTGAAAGACCCGTTCATGCTGTTCGGGACGACGGAGGAAGAGGTCTACGCGCGCGCGAAAGAGCACTCCCGCGAGTATGAGCCCACTCCGGACGAGCAGAACTATTACAAAATCGGCGCTACGTCACCCCCGTCGGCGTAGCGAACGCAACTGGAAAAGACAGAGGCGAACATGGCGATAGCGAACAATCGACGGGCCACCATCCGACTCACGCATTCGGAGCTGACGTTCATACAAAAGCTCTTACGGTCGGAATACCACTTCATCGTGGAAGAAGAGCGGCGCG
>SMVB01226815.1_pt1 | contig 20791 bp, 26 predicted proteins | sample 2456461 | NCBI WGS metagenome assembly SMVB01 (sample SAMN11095934, study PRJNA526329) | marine sediment metagenome | biome: Marine sediment; feature: Surficial sediment; material: Deep marine sediment; isolation source: Hadal surficial sediment | place: Pacific Ocean | collected 2014-05 | depth...
GAATTGTAAGCAATAATAGTTTTAGCAGTATCTTTAAAAAATTCAGTTTTGGGCTTTGTTTCGTCTTTATAAAATTCTTCATCAGGAATAAAATCGATTTTATCAAAACGATTAGCAGGATTAAATGAAGAACCTCTGCCTTTTATTTTTTGATAAGTTGAACTCATAAAATATATTTACTAAAGATTTAAATCTGCAGAATTAATCATTGCTATCTAACAATGATAATTAAAAATGAGAAAAAAGCATCTTATTAGTATTACATTAATCATACTGCTCACTACAAGCTCTTGTGGGATTTTAAATGTATTAAAATTTTCAGAAATGCCCCGATTCTTATTAGGCGGCATTCAGGTCGATGAACCTGATAATGAAAAATGGATTAAGACACTCAAAGATGCTGGTATGAATACCGTACCTGTAACCGTTTATGCCAAGCAGGGTGACTGGAACACTGACAATCTGTGGTATGACAAAGCCAATATATACGTAATTGATGAAATCAGAACTGCCAAGAAAAATGGATTAAACGTAGTAATGATTTTAAGAGTAGCCCTCGACCATGCTTTTGCTAATAATCAGTTCCTTTGGCATGGGATGATAATGCCAAAATCCGAAGAAGAGCTGAAATCATGGTTTAATAAATACACAAACTTTATAACTGAGTGGGCTCGAATTGCAGAGCAAGAAGGTGTGGACATACTGGGAATTGGAAGCGAGATGAATTCACTTTCTGCAACAATTCAAGTAGAAAAATATCCCTCGATTGTTTCATATTTTAAAGAAATATCTAATCTAGAATCACAAAAAAATCGAGTATTACAATATTCAGAAATAATTGAAAGTTCCGAAAAGTGGTACAGCTATTGGCCCGGCTACGATTCTTTGGATGAGTACTTAACTGCAATGAATACTAAATATAACAGCTGGGCAAGGCAGGTTGGATATACCGATCTAGAAAATAGTGTTGATTTAATAAATAAAAGGCGAAGCTTACTAAATGAGTACTGGGTAAATTTAATAAAAGATACGCGTAAGCATTTTAAGGGCAAATTATTATATGCGGCTAATTTTGATAATTTCCATGAAGTGGATTTTTGGCACAAGCTGGATTTTATTGGAATAAACGCTTACTTTCCACTAAGAGATTACAATGAAACGAAAGACTCAGAAGATATGTATGAGATATTATTATCAGGCTGGGATCAGGTATTTCAGAAAATTGAACAGTTTAGAAGAGATAATAACCTAAACCGCAAGAAAGTAATATTCACAGAGCTTGGATATACAAATAGACAAAATTCAACCATTGAACCTTGGAACTCCCGCGGGTTTTCCCTATTCGAAAATTCTATATCGAGACACTTACTAATCTGGCAAGATGAGCCTGTAAACCATGAAGAAAGGGCGCTGGCAATTAAAACCTTAAATGAGACCAACAAAAAATTCGACAACATGTTAAAAGGGCTGCTTTATTGGAAACTCTCTTCATTCAAATCTCATACAGAAATTGAACCATTTCTTATTTATATAGGAAAAGATTCAAAAGACCCTGCAATCAAAGAATTGAGAAGATTCTAATAAATACTTTAATTTTTGTTATAACAACCTTAATGGAAAGAAAGTATATATTTTTTAAAACAAGTAGGGGATTTCTAGCATCGTTTTTGCTATTTTGGATACTTCTAATTCCTTTTGTTATTATAGTTTGGTTTTTTGATTTCTCTGGAATAGGTGGATTGATATTATCATTCTTATTTGCACTTTTAGTTAGCCATATTGCTTTTGAAGGAGATAAAAGGAGTAAGTAGCTTGGTTTACTGTTTTAATATCACTGAACAACTCTGAAAGTCTCTAATTCTTTGGCCAGTTCATCGACAATCTGATCTTCTTTAAAAGAACGTATCAATTTCCCGTTTTTATACATCATGCCCTTCCCTCTTCCCCCGGCTATTCCAATATCGGCATCAGCGGCTTCACCGGGTCCGTTTACAACACAACCAAGAACTGCAATTTTAATTGGTCTTGGGAGATCAATATGTTCAATCTTTTGCTCAATATCAGTCACAAGTTTCATAAGATCAATTTCCAGCCTTCCGCAACCAGGACAGGATATAAGTTCGATCCCGTGTTTTCTGTGTCCCAGGGACTTTAAAATATCAATACCTACAATTATCTCATCAATAGGATCGCCGGTTAAAGACACTCTTATCGTATCACCAATACCCTGAGCAAGCAGACTTCCAATTCCCACAGAAGATTTAATCGTTCCCATCTTGATAGTTCCCGCTTCAGTCACACCGAGATGAAGCGGATAATCAGTCTTTTCGGCGATTATCTTATAAGCCTCTATCATTCTCATTACGTCAGTGGATTTAACAGAGATCTTAATATCATAGAAATCCATATCTTCTAAAATTGCAATGTGTCTCATTGCGCTTTCGGCAAGAGCATCAGGAGTGGGACTGCCATGCTTTTTCAATATATCTTTTTCAAGAGAGCCGGAATTAACACCTATTCTTATAGGAATGTTTCTTTCCTTAACAGCGTCTACTACAGCCTTTATTCTCTTTTTTGAACCTATGTTGCCAGGGTTGATTCTCATGCCATCCACACCCTGTTTAATTGCTTCAAGGGCAAGAAGATAATCAAAGTGAATGTCAGAAACAAGGGGGATATTAGTCTGATTCTTGATTTCACCCAGAGCTTTTGCAGCTTTCATATCGGGAACAGCCAATCTGACAATATCACAGCCGGCCTTTTCGAGCTGGCTGATCTGCTCAACCGTGGCATCGATGTCTCTGGTATCAGTCTTTGTCATCGACTGGACTGAAACCGGAGCTCCGCCGCCTATTTCTACATTTCCTAATTTAAACTGCCTTGTTTCTCTTCTCATGTTTCGCTACTAGGTTATTTTAAATAATATAGGGTGTCAAGATTGTAAACTGCACTATATATTGTAAATTACAGGATTGACACTTTTTTTTAAAATGGTTTAATTTCTTTGAGTGTTCAGTCAAAATTGCAAGTTGCGTTATTTTCTTAATATAACACTTCTTAATTAAAGAAATATTAATAGTTTGTTGATATACTATAAATACTAATCGAAATACGGAGGCAGAATTTAATGGCAATGAAAAAAATAATATCTATACAGCCTGATACTCCCAGCAGCGCAGGACCGCAAGGTGTTTCATTTAAAAAGTTTGATAATAAAAAACCTGCTGATCAAGATATTGAAATCACCGAAGAAAAGGTCTACGAATCGCTCAAAACAGTAACTGACCCGGAACTTCCGGTGAACATCGTAGAGCTTGGGCTTATTTATGATACCCAAATTTCTGGCAGGGATGTTAAGCTAAAGATGACTCTGACAACACCTGGCTGCGGTATGGGAGCAATGATTGCAAACCAGGCAGAGACGGCTGTAAAGAATATCGGCGCAAGGAATGTGATTATAGAAATAGTTTGGGATCCGCCATGGAATGCTGATATGATGACAGATGAAGCTAAGAAAAGACTTGGCGTCGCTTAATATTTATGAACCTTACTGAAGACCAAATAAAAAATGCGTTAAAAAACGTAAGATATCCAGGATTTACTCGCGACATTATTTCATTTGGAATTGTAAAAAATGTTGAGATTGTTGATTCCAATGTAAAAATCTCTCTCGTTTTACCCAAACCCGACGGGCAGCTCGAAGAAAAAATTAAACAAGCTGTAAAAAAGACAATACTTGAGCTTCCCGGTGTTAATGGATTAGAAATAAGTTCTGAAACAAGACCTGCGAAAGCTCCTGCAGGCCAGGCAAGCCCGGGTGAACCGAAAGAAAAAAAAATCTCCAACATCAAGTATTTTATAGCCGTAGCCAGCGGTAAAGGAGGAGTGGGTAAATCTACAGTTGCTGTAAATCTTGCACTGGCAACCTCTAAGCTAAGAAATAATGTAGGTCTTATGGACGCCGATATCTGGGGCCCTAGCATACCAATGATGATGGGGACAAACGATAAACCTAAAACTAATGACAAAAAAAAATTAAACCCCATTGAAAAATTCGGAATAAATTTAATGTCTATCGGATTTTTAATTAGCGAGGACGACACGGTAATCTGGAGAGGCCCGATGGTCCACAGCGCCATAAAACAGTTTTTAGAAGATGTAGACTGGAAAGAAACCAAATATCTGTTTATCGATCTTCCACCGGGAACAGGTGATTCTCAGCTCTCACTTATACAAAGCGCACCGATTACGGGGGGAATAATAGTAACTACCCCGCAGGACATAGCTCTTTTAGATGTTAAAAGAGGCGTGCAGATGTTCAGGAAATTGAATGTGCCCATTCTTGGTATAGTTGAAAATATGAGTTATCTAGACTGCCCTCACTGCTCTAAGGAAATTGATATTTTCGGCAGGGGCGGCGGTTTTAAGATGGCTGAAAAGTTCGATATCCCTTTTCTGGGAGAAATCCCCATTGATCCTGAAATTAGGAAAAGTGGCGATTATGGAAATCCTATAGTTTTATCACAACCTAATAGCGATGTTGCGAAATCATTTACCACTATAGCAGAAGAAATTCTTAAAAATATTGAGCAAAACTAATTCTATTTTACAAACTCACTTTCTTGAATAATTGAGTTTAATGATTATTTTTAATTTAATTAGAATTAAAACAGAGATTATGTAATGAAAGCCGGAAAAGACTATTATAATGTTTTGGGAGTTTCTAAAAATGCTTCAGGTAATGAGATAAAAAAAGCATTCAGGAATCTTGCAAGAAAATATCATCCAGATATAAATCCGGGTAACAAAAAATCCGAAGAAAAATTTAAGGAAATACAACAAGCTTACGAGAATTTGTCTGATCCGGAAAAAAAGAAGTCTTACGATATGTTCGGAGAAGCAGGGTTTCAGGGTAGGCCCGGTGGATACCAGAGTCATTACTCTGGAAACATGGGCGATTTGGGAGCAAATATAAACTTTGGCGGTGCTTCCGGAATTCCCGGCTTTGAAGATATCTTTAGTGAGATATTTGGAGCTAGAGGCCCGAGAAGAGGGGGCCCGAGCACAAGACCAACAAAAGGCAGAGATGTAGAATATCAAATAGAGATTGATTTTAATACAGCAATAAAAGGCGGAACAAGAGACATTAAAATAGCAAGAGAATCAAATGGAAAGAACTATGCAACTGAAACCCTATCTATAAAAATTCCTTCAGGAGTAGATAACGGATCTAAGATTCGGGTTGCAGGAAAAGGAGAGCCGGGGAAAAACAGTGGAAAAAGGGGTGATCTATATTTAAAAGTCAAACTAACTCCTCACCCTATTTTTAAAAGAAATAAAAACGATATTTTTCTCGACTTTCCAGTCACAATCTTTGAAGCCGTACTTGGTGCCGAAGTTAAAGTTCCTACAATTGATACTACAGCAAACCTAAAAATCCCTGCAGGTATTCAGAATGGAACAAAAATGAGACTCAAGGGCAAAGGAGTTTTAAATCCAAAAACCAGGGAACGCGGGGATCAATACATAAACATAGTAGTATCGATGCCCGATACAATGTCAGATTTGGAAAAAAAGAAGTTTAAAGAACTTTCAGAGACGCTAAATTATAATCCCAGACTAAAGATCGATAGATATACAGATTAATTTAATTTTATTTGGAGGTACAAATGGCTGATCAAAAAAGAGATCAATCAAAAATAGATTTTTCAAATTTCATTCTTTCTTTAAATACATCGGCATTAATTCATTTAGGTGATTTACCTGACCCTCAAACACGCGAAAGGATTTATGATATACAGTCTGCAAAACAAACAGTCGATATACTCGAACTTCTAAAAACAAAGACTGAAGGAAATCTGGATTCTGAAGAATTTAGGTTACTTGATGATGTTATTTATGATCTTAGATTGAAATATGTAAAGATTATGCAGTCTGACAATAAATAAATTAGTTGTTAATAAAATTAATTTTTTGTTATTATTTTTTCGCTGTTTGTAAGAATTTCCAGAACTTTATCTTCCCCAATCAAACTCTCCAAAACTTTAAGCCCTGTAAGCATTTCAGGTGGTCTGGAACTGCTGGAATGCCCGTCTGAGGCTACTGAAAATATCGCATCCATATTTGCAAATTTCATGCTGCAATCTTTAGCATTTTCACCCCAATCTCCGCATAGACTGCCAGTAGTAATTTGAGTTAAGGCTCCCCTTTCAATTAAATCCAAAATCCTGGCAGGATTTGCATGTAAGTCCCTATTCCGTTCGGGGTGGGCTAAAAGAGGTATGTACCCTGCAGAAATTATTTCAAAAACAATCTCTTCAAGACCGAAAGGAAGAGACATAAACGGGATTTCTATCAATACATAATTACTGTTTGCCAGTGTCAGGATTTCGCCACTGTTTAATAGGTCCACTAAATTTTCGCTTATTCCCACTTCCATGCCCGGCAGAACTTTTAGATTGATTTTTTCTGAGGATAACAATTCATTTAATTTATCGGTTTTTTCTAATATGGTTTTGTAGTTTGGCTGCCAGGAAGTGCCCTGAATCCAATGAGGAGTGGTAACGACAGTGTTTATTCCATTATCGCGGGCTACCCTAGCCATTTCTAAACTTTGCTGCCAGTCTTGCGGTCCGTCATCTATATCAGGCAACACATGACAATGAATATCGACAAGGTTTTTATAACTTGAGCTAAGCTTATTCATCCGCTTGATTTTACACTTATATTTGAACTTATTACAACTTAATTATATTATTAAAATTCTGGAATATAAATCATGAACAGCGCAGAATACAAAAAGATATTAAACAGATTAAAAATAATAGTTGTTGGCGATTTAATGCTCGACAAATACATTTGTGGTTCAGTTCACCGGACATCTCCCGAAGCACCAGTGCCTGTTATAAACATTAACAATGAATATCAACAGCCTGGAGGCGCTGCAAATGTCGCTGTCAATATCAGGAGTTTAGGCCCCAAGGTTGAACTTTTTGGTTTAGTTGGAAATGATAGTGAAGGCAAAACGCTAAAAATGCTACTTAAAGAATCCAGAATTTCAGCAAGCGGCATTGTAGTCGATAAAAAGAGAAACACTACAACAAAAACAAGAATAATAGCAGAAAACCAGCAAGTAGTTAGGATTGATAAAGAAAACACCAACTCGCCAGATTTAAGCTATCAAAACAGTTTAATATCAAGACTAAACAAATCTATCAATAAAAACGGTGTAAATGCTATTGTATTTTCGGATTACGGCAAAGGAATAATAACTAAAAAGATAATTTCGGAAATCACAAAAGTAGCTAGAGAAAAAAATATTTTCACAATAGCAGATCCAAAGGGAAAAGATTTATCAAAATACAAGGGTGTTAATGTTCTTACCCCAAATATCAAAGAAGCATCTCTTCTGTGCGGATATGAAATATCCCATGAAAATGTTCTCAGTAAAGCAACCAAACATTTAATAGATAAATGCAATCTTGATGGAATTGTTCTTACAAGAGGAAAAAATGGAATTTCTTATAGATTAAAGAATACACCTCTCAAAACAGTGTCTTCCAATGCAAAAGAGGTTTATGATGTAACAGGCGCAGGTGATACAGTAATAAGCAGCTTTTTAGTATGCTACCTTTTTTCGCAAGATTGGGATTTTGCAGTACAGGCAGCCAATAGCGCTGCAGCCGTAATAGTAAGCAGGATCGGCACATCAAGTCTAAACCAAAATGAGCTATTACAATTAATTGAAGGCGGAAAGAGCAAAGAAAGTAAAATACTTGGTATAGACTCACTAAAAAAACAAGTTTTTGAACAGAAGAAAAAAAACAAAAAGATTATATTTACAAATGGGTGCTTTGATCTACTGCATCCTGGCCACCTGATGATTTTAAAAAAGTCTAAAGCACTCGGAGATATTTTGGTAGTGGCACTCAATAGCGACAGCTCTGTAAAAAAACTAAAAGGCAGCTCAAGACCACTTATAACTGAAAACGAGAGAGCAAATATAATTTCATCTTTTGATTGCGTAGACTATGTTACAATTTTTTCTGAAGACACCCCAATTAATACAATTAAGCAAATTAAACCCGATGTTATAGTTAAAGGCGGCGACTATAGTAAGAATCAGGTTATAGGAAGAAAATATATTGAAAGTTATGGCGGAAAAGTAGTAATAATTCCTGTTTTAGAAAACTTTTCCACAACATCTCTTGTTGAGAAAATAAAGAAGTCTTAGAAGTAGTAATATTAGATCTATTTCTTTGTAGGGGTCTTTGTAGTTCTTTTAGGTTTAGTAGTGGAAGTTCTTCTAGCAGTTGTCTTTTTAGGGCTTTCAAGTTTTTCTAATCTTTTTTCCAGTTCACCGATACGCTTTTCAATCTTTGACAGATCCTTAGATGTGGTTAAATGAAAACTCCCCATGGCTTTTTTAAAGTTTTTATCAAACGAACCATATGCGGTCTTAAACTTTTCTTCAAACTGTTTCTCAACATTTGAAAACCATTTAGTATTTTTAAACATTTCTTTAAAAGCTTTAAAAGGATATTTATTTTCTGCCATATTATTAATCTACACTATTACACAAGGATTTAATATAGTCTTTAGATTTTCTGCCAAAATTACTAAGCGGAGATATTTCTAAAACCTTTTCAAATGAGTTACATGCCTTATAAATTTCTTTTAACTTGATGTAGGTAATACCAAGATTATAATGGGCCTCATCATATACAGGATATCCGGTGACTGCAATTTCAAATTCTTCTACTGCATCAGCTAACTTTCCCTGTGCAACATAGAGCTTTCCTAACTCATTATGAGTATATACAAGAGCGGGATTAACTTTAAAAGATTCTTCGAAGTATTCCTCAGCCTTGCCCAGATCTCCTTTATTAAAGTATATAATACCAATATTTGTAAGAGCCCTGTCCTTTGCTTTATAGAGTCTGTCAGCAGCAGCTTTTTGACAGTGAGCAATTGCATCATCATACTTTTTTTGTTGTAAATATAATCCGCAAATATTAAAATGGGCTTCAGAATAGTTCTCATCATATTCAATAGCAGTTTTATATGACTTCTCAGCACCCTCAATATCCTGAATAGCAAAAAGGATAATACCTCTTATTAAATAAACTTCCGGGTCTGTCATATCTATTTTCTCAGCAGCCGCAATCTCTTCCACAGCCTGCTTATAATTTCTTCTCTTAAGAGCTGCCAAAGCCAATACTTTTTGATCCATAAGGTTTTTATTATCTTTAGGAAGTGTCTTTGTTGTGCCAGTACAGCCCACAAACAATGATATTACAAATAAAAATATTAATGATATTAGCAAGTTTTTAGTCAACATTTGTTAAACCCATAAAAGCCTGATGTCTTGTATTTAATTCTTCCTCTTTTAAATCTGAAAGCCTGTTTACACTAAAATCTTCAACCGTGAAAGAAGCTACTACGCAGCCATAAACTACTGACCTTTTGAGATTTGAATTCGTTATTTCATTTTCCCTCGAGATAAAACCCATAAACCCTCCTGCAAATGAATCCCCCGCCCCTGTTGGATCAAGCACCTCTTCAAGTGGATAACTTGGCGCCCAGAATATTCCTTCTTTTGAAAATTGAAGAGCACCATATTCTCCCCTTTTAACTACTAATATCCTTGGGCCCAAATCCAATATGTTTCTGGCGGCTTTAGTCATAAAAGAATCCTGCCCCAGCTCCCTTGCCTCTGAATCATTTATCATAAGTATATCGACATTTTTTAACACTTCTAAAAGCGCTTCTTTTTTGTTCTCAATCCAGAAATTCATCGTATCACAGGCTACCAGTTTAGGACTGTCTACCTGTTTTAAGACATTTAACTGGAGTTCAGGGTCAATGTTTGCAAGAAACACATAGTCCGATTTTTTATATTCTTGCGGAATTACAGGGTTAAATTTTTCAAATACATTAAGATATGTACCTAGCGTCTCAGGATTACCTAAATCATATCCATATCTACCCTGCCACCTGAAGGTTTTACCCTCTGTGTGTTGTATACCCTTTATATTAATACCTTTTGACTCAAACAACTCCAAATGACTGCTCGGAAAATCATCTCCAACAACAGCTACTACATTCACATCAGTAAATATACTAGCGGCAATAGAAAAATAAGATGCCGACCCGCCCAGTACCGAGCGCACTTTACCAAAAGGAGTCTCAATATCATCAAGACCTAAAGATCCGACTACAAGTAAACTCATTTAATATATTTTCCTATAAGTAAATCATATTTATTTTTTAAGTTTTCTTCTATGCAGTCCCTCGAGGTAATAATCGCATTTTCAAGAGAACTTGAACAATTACAACTCTTTTCAGAAGATATCTGAGCCACAGTTGATTTAATAACTTTTTTTGCAAGTTCAGAATTCTGCATCAGTATCTTAATTACATCGTCCACTGTAACATTATCATGATCTTTGTGCCAGCAATCATAATCCGTGGATAAAGCAAGAGTAGCATAGCAAATTTCTGCTTCTCGTGCAAGCTTCGCTTCTGGCATATTAGTCATTCCAATCACATCTACTCCCCAACTCCTGAAGAGATGACTTTCTGCAAGCGATGAAAACTGAGGTCCTTCAATACATATATATGTGCCGCCTTTATGCACCTTTGCATTCATAGCGTTTAAAACTTCAAACAGTGTCTGCAAAAGTCGCGGGCAAACAGGCTCAGCCATTGAGACATGTGCTACTACGCCTTCACCAAAAAAACTGGACTGCCTTTTATTTGTAAAATCGATAAACTGATCAGGCAAAACGACATCACCAGGAGCAATCTCTTCTTTCATACTACCAACAGCACTTACAGAGATTATACTATCTACTCCCAGTGTTTTCATGCCATAAATATTAGCCCGGTAATTAATATTTGAAGGCATGATTTTATGACCCCTCCCGTGCCTTGGCAAGAAAACCATTTTAGTACTGTTTAGAGTTCCAACGACAAAACTATCAGAAGGTTTGCCCCAGGGGGTATCAACATCTTTATATTCAATATTTGTAAGCCCTTCTATTTCATAAAGACCACTGCCACCAATCACACCAATAACTGCCATGCATAACTCCTTTATTAATTATATATATACAAATTAATTTATAAGAATTTTAATTTTAAGAGATATAATATTTACTAAGAATAGATAAAAATAAACCCGAACTTGTTAATTAATAAAACATAATGATAAAAATAATTGTTAGTGCATTAATTCTTACCATTTTTTGGAGCCAATATACTATTTCAGAACAACTAACGTTTAAGCTAAATGGCAAGATTATAAGTGAATATAACATTATGCAACTTTCAAACATTGTAAAACCGCTAGAGATAACAATATATGAACCACATGAACAGAAAAACAGAACATATTTTGGTTTTCCGGCACTAGCAATACTAAAAGACATCTACAAAAACCACCTAATGTCCAACAAGGATTTATATATAACTTGCAGCGATGGTTATAAACCATCTATACCTGTAGTTAAGTTTTTAAAGTATGACAGTTATTTAGTATTTAAAAGCAGCAATAAGGAAAAATTTACAATAATTAACAAAAACCAAAATAATGAATTTGTCGAATTAAAACCTTATTTTCTGATATGGGATAATCTAAAACATCCCGAGCTAAAAAAACAAGGCACGTATGATTTTCCTTATCAGATTGAGTCCATTGATCTTATAAGCTTTCAGGACAAATTCCCGAAGATGTCGCCGCCGGTACCGAGCAGCGAATCCGCAAACAGTGGTTTTATCGCTTTTAGGAAATATTGCTCTACCTGCCATACTATAAATGGTGAAGGGGGCAGTAAGGGGGTTGAGCTTAATTACCCTGTTAATGTTACAGAATACTTTGAAGAAAAGTGGCTTAAGCTATGGATAGAAAATCCCAGCTCTATTAGGTTTAATACCAAAATGCCGGGGTTAAATTTAGATATCGATAATATTGAAGAGGTTATAAATAATATTGTTGATTATTTAAAGGCAATGAAAGAAAAGAAAATCACCCCTGACTCAAAGTAATTATTACTTTTTAAGGATAATACTCACTCTCTTGGATTCATTAAATGGAAGGTTGAAAACATCTATTTTATCCACACTTAATTCCAAATTTTCTATTTCTTTAGACATAGCTTCTAATTCTAGCTCCCCTTTTTCCCCTCTCATAACTATCATCCTGCCATCTTCATTTAGATAAGGACTGCTTAGTTTCATTACATTATAGAAATCAGAAACGGCTCTTGTCACAACATAATCAAATGATTTTCTTTTAAGATTATTTTGTTCAACTTCGGCTCTGCCTGTAATTGCTTTTACATTGCGTAAGCTAAGTCTCCGTATTATATTTCTTATAAACAGTATTTTTTTTGGGGCTGAATCTAAAACAGTTACAAAACAGCCCGGGCAAACAATTGAAATCGGTACACCTGGAAACCCGGCGCCAGTTCCAATATCTAGTAAAGTTGAATCTTCTTTGAGATATTTAAGTATTGATAGAGAATCCAGGAAATGATTTGTAATTATATCTTCATCTTTTTTCAATCCTGTGAGATTTATTTTTTTAGACCAGATTTTCAGTTCTTCCAAATAAATAATAAAATTGTTAATATTTTTAGTACTTAATTTAATTCCAAGCTCTTCTGCCCCTTCTTTCAACATTCTTTCCAGGTTCATAGGAGTTTTTTAAGTGTAATAGGATGATTTACAATAATCTGCGGCTTACCTTTGTATATTTTAACTCTTCCTATAACTTCTACAGGAAAACCAACGTAGTCTGACTGAGGTTCAATACCAAAAAAATTAAAGTTTGCCCAGCTATTTCTAAAAATAACAACATCGAAGTCATCATCCATCTTCAAAACTATTACTTTTTCTGATTTTCTAAAACTAGTTATTTTTCCAGCTGTAACAACTCTTTGACCGATATATCTACCTGCCTGGTGGGGTTTAATAAAAAATTCTTTGTTTTCCTTTGGAGAAACAAAATTTGCTTTATCTGACCATATTCCCCTTCTATGGTTTTTAGCCTCTTGCTCTGCTTTTAAAATCTTTTCTAAATACTTAACATTTGGTTTTATATGCAACGAAGTGGCAAGACCATTTCTAACTATTTGCTCATTTACGAAGATCCCATCAGCAAAAACATAGGCAAGCATCCTGCCGTACTGATCATATCTTTCCTTATCAAACTCGAGCGTTATTTTCTTACCCGACAAAAGGTTTTCGTTTAGTTTCTTTGCCTGAGAAGAAAAAGGATCCCCAGGTGAATCATAAGTAAGAATTTCCGGAGTATTAATGCCTATATACCGTAAGTATGATTTTGATTCATCATTTAATACTACTGTATCACCGTCAACAACTCTTAAAACTTCGTATTCTGAAAAACTTTTATGTCTTGTAAAAAGATAGGAGGAGGAAAGAATAAATATAATAAAAAACAGGTAATAGAGCTGGGTTCTTTTCATATTAATTATCTTGCGAGGAAAAAGATTGTTAAATTTAATGTCTTAAGAATCTTTGTTAATTTTCCTTCCAAAAGTTAGAAAACCAGTGTGGCTTATCATACGCTGCGTGGGTCTTGTTTTACCTTCCCTTACCAATAGATTTCTTACAAGCACTTCGACAGTTTCTAAATAGATAAAACCATTGTCTCCAAGGTGTTTATAATTTTCTTCAACCTGATTAAACGTGGGTGAAAGGCTTGCTATCCGCCCTCCTCCTTTAAGTGATTTTGCCGCAGCCGGTACACCATCCCAGGGAGAAGGCAGATCGATAACCGCAACATCAACATCTCTCTCAGAAAATCCGTCTCTTGCATCACCTGATTTGAACTCCACAAATTCAGACAAACCTGCTGATTTTACATTTTTCATTGCAATTTCTCTAAATTCATCTCTTTTTTCGTATGTAAAGACTTTTCCACCCGGTTTTACTGTGCTTGCAAGTGCAATGGTTTGAGATCCTGAACCCGTTCCACATTCAACAACTGTCATACCCGCGGTGAGCCCGGTCTTAAGTAGGATAATTGAAGCGTCCTTTGGATATATTATCTGAGTCTGGCGGTGAATCTTCATCATCTTATCCCATGTGGTTGCCTCGAGCAGATAAAATTCTTTTCCCAGCTGAGATGAAATTTTATCTCCATAATTCTTACCAATCACATCAGATATGATGAGCATACCAAGATGGGTGCTCAGTTTTTTTTCTTCACTTACCTGGATTAAAAATGTTTTATCGTCTGGAGCAAGCATCAATACATAATCGCCTTCTTTTATTGTCATAGTGAGTATCCCGGGTAAAAATATTTAGTCTTTATAATATAGTGTAAAAATAAGAAATGATATAAGAACTAAAAACGCCGAGGTCAAGTACATAGTATTAAAACCATAATTTTTTGCTATTATTCCAAATGGGAAAGCCAGGAAATTTATTCCCAGACTAAAACAGGCATTATAAGCTCCCATAGCTTTTCCCCTTTCATCCGGTCTGGCTTTATCTATTACAAGCGCGGTTAAGACAGGGTATAACATCCCATAGCTAAAACTAAACAGGAAAGATATAACTATAGCCATGAGTCCCGAATTTATAAATACTATGGCTGCTATAGATATTGAAAAGATAATGAGGCTGGGCGCCACTACTTTTTTCCTCCCAAAAACATCAGATGCCCTGCCCCCAAAGACCCTCACAAATGTTACAGTCAGCGCATATACTACAAAGAAGTTAGACACCCCAATGTCTTTTTCTTTCAGGAAAGCAGAAATAAAATTCAGAACCGATCCAAGCCCGCCTGCCAAAAGCAGATTTGTAAGCAGTATCAGGGAATACCTTTTTGAAACAACCAGCCTAAAAAATCCCAGTCCAAAGCGTTCTACGGATTTTTCAAACTGCGTAATTGAAGAAAACAGAATTAAAATTACGGCAATAATGCTAAAAGACGAAGCTATGATAAAGAAGTGCTCAAATCCAAATCTGTTCAGTATAAATTCACCAAGAGTGGGGCCTATGGCATAAGACAGTATGGTAAAAGCCCCAAAGATCCCAAGGCCTTGTGCTCTTCTGCTTATTGGTACAATATCTGCTGCAGACGTGGCTGCAGAAGTAAAAAAGAATGCAAAGCCTATACCCTGCAACATCCTAAATAGATATATAAGTTTACTTAAATCGCTCAAAGCAAGAAACAGTAGAGAAGATACAAGCATTAACAGCGCACCAAACAACATAAAGGGCTTTCTTCCATAACGATCGATAAGATATGTAACAAAGGGGATTGCTCCAAGAGAGGTAATTCCAAAAGAACCCATTATAAAACCTATGTCGGCCTCTGTGCCTCCAAGCTGCTTTATGTATAAAGGTAAGAGGAAAAAAGATGAGAAATTGCTAAAGAAAAAAAAGTTAGCAACTATAATTAATGTAAAATTTATAAACCCTTTTTTGTCTAAACCTAGTGGCATATCAATGCATTGTGATAGAGTTAAAAAGGGTTAGATTATATGATTTTTTTGCACTTTGACAACAATATTAAGCGTGATATATTTCTACACTTTGTTGAGCCGTTAGCTCAGGTGGTAGAGCAACTGCCTTTTAAGCAGTGGGTCGCAGGTTCAAGTCCTGCACGGCTCATTTACCAACCCTCTAGGTCCCCGTCGTCTAGCCTGGCCCAGGACACCGGCCTTTCACGCCGGCAACAGGGGTTCAAATCCCCTCGGGGACGCCAAAATAAATTATTCTCCAATAATTTTTATAAGCGCCCTTTTTTTTCTTCTTCCATCAAACTCTCCATAAAAAATCTGCTCCCAGGGTCCAAAATCGAGCTTTCCGGAAGTGATTGCAACCACGACTTCTCTGCCCATAATCTGTCTTTTCATGTGAGCGTCTGCATTATCTTCAGAATAGTTGTGCTTGTACTGTGACACTGGTTCATGGGGTGCAAGTTTTTCAAGCCACACTTCATAATCATGATGCAGTCCCGATTCATCATCATTAATAAAGACTGAAGCCGTTATATGCATTGCATTAACGAGCACAAAACCTTCTTTTATGCCGCTTTCAATCAAGCATTTCTGCACTTCAGGCGTAATATTAATAAATGCCCGCCTGCTTGGAACATTAAACCAGAGTTCTTTTCTAAAGCTTTTCATAGCAATACTCCTTTTTACTAAAGAACTGTTAAATGAATTATAATACAACTGGGATGAATTTGTACGAAAAGTTTTATAATGAATGGAATGAGTTAAATATGAGGGTTAGAATAATGCAACCCTCCATCCTCTATAGTTAAACTAAGTATATAAATTTTATACTGCTCCCCTTTAAGAAGCTAGTAGAATTAAGCTAGTAAATTTTCAGAAATATCAGAAATAAATGAGGGGGAGATTAGTTGTGAGCTTGATAAGTGGATAGATTATTACAATATGAACTACCTTCATTCAGCACATGGATACCACACACCACACCGGTTCAGGCGGAAGAGGAATATTACAGAAATCATAATTCACATTTAAACGCGGCTTGACTATTTTTGGATGGGAAATACACCTATTTGTCTCATATGTAGTGAACCTATACACGATCGAAGCGATGTCACTTTTGATACGGGTATTAATAGTAATGTTCTACACACAGCCAACGGTGTTGGCTGGTATTTTAACAACGATGGTTTCCCAGAATCATGGGGATTTGTCAGAGCAGGGGATAGCGTAGAAAAAAACCATTGCGATGTTGATTCCAGCGGCGCTAACGACCAAAGGTTGTGTTGGCACTTGGTTGGTGGTGGGGGATATCGATGCGGAGTGACAGAACGTCTAAATGATTCGACATCACTTTGAGCGCATTGTCTATCAGGCTTCACCACAGCCAGTACAGCCAGTAGTAATAGTCCCAACCCTCTCCGAATGGGGTCTTATTGCAATGGCAGGAGTTCTCGGATTAGTAGGATTTATGGTTATAAGAACAAGGAAATTGACTGCTTAAAGTTTAAAGACATTTCAATTTAAATACTATAAGGGAGCTTCGGCTCCCTTTTTTGTTTAGATTTAATATTCATGTTTCCAACTTAACACGAGCTTGACAAAAGGGGTGCAGTACACTTACATTGATAATTTATAAAAACTATATATATTCAGAATTTATTTTAATTAAGTACAATACCAATTATGAAAGTAATAGTAACAGGAGCCGCAGGTTTTATTGGCTCAACCTTATCTGAGAGATTAATTGAGCAGGGATTCTATGTGATTGGGATAGATTCACTTAACTCTAACTACCCGGTTAAACTGAAAAAAAATAATTTAACTGCGCTTTTAAATAACAAAAACTTTGAATTTATAAATAAAAATATAAACAGCATAGAATTTGGCAATAAATACAGTGATATAGAAGCGGTTTTTCATCAGGCTGCAACAGCCGGCGTGAGAAACAGCTGGGGCACAAATTTTAAGGATTATACTGAAAATAATATCTTAGCTACTCAGCATCTGTTAGAGAGTTTTAAAAGTTCTAAGCTTAAAAAATTTATTTTTGCCTCCTCTTCATCAGTATATGGAAATTCCGATAAGTTCCCCCTTACAATATCAAGTCCAACAAAACCCGTTTCTCCATATGGAGTTACAAAGCTTGCAGCAGAAAACCTCATAAATAGTTACTTTGAGAATTATGGCCTGCCCACTGTCTCTCTCCGGTATTTTACGGTGTATGGCCCCCGGCAAAGACCCGATATGGCTTTCCATATATTCCTGAGGGCTGCTATTACAAATAATAAAATAGATATATATGGAAATGGTGAGCAGATAAGGGATTTTACATATATAGATGACGTGGTAAATGCTAATATGCTCTCTTTAGAACTAGGGGTTAGTGGAAACATCTATAATATTGGAGGCGGAAGTAATATATCAATTAATGAAACATTAAGACTTATAGAGTCAATTACAAATAAAAGCCTTAAAATCAGTTATAAAGACACTCAAAAAGGAGATGTAAGGCAAACTCAGGCAGACATATCAGAATCTAAAATACAGCTCAAATATGAACCCCGGTATGATATTACTACTGGCCTAGAAAATGAGTATGAGTGGATTTGTAAAAATATTAGTTTGTTAACTTAAAATTTTGACTAAAGGGCAGTAAAATATGGGAATTGATAAAACACTTCTTGATATAATAGCATGTCCAAAATGCAAGGGAGACCTTAAACTCAAGGACGACGAATCAGGGTTGATTTGTGCAGCATGCAAGCTGATTTATGAAATAAAAGAAGATATTCCAAACATGCTCATAGATGAAGCTAAAGATTTGAAATCGGCAAACTAGAGCAAGCTTTGCAGTGTTTGCCCCATTTCCGCCGGGCTTGATGAAACTTTTACCCCTGCATCTGTAAGAGCTTTCATTTTATCTTCTGCAAGACCTGAGCTTCCAGAAATAATCGCGCCAGCGTGTCCCATTCTTTTTCCCTTTGGGGCAGTAGCACCGGCAATAAAGGCAGCCACGGGCTTGCTAAATTCATTTTTTATAAACTCAGCAGCCTCTTCTTCAGCGCTCCCGCCTATCTCACCTATCAAAACAACTGCATCGGTTTTTCTGTCTTTTCCAAATAGCTTAAGTATATCTATAAAAGTCGAGCCTACTATAGGATCTCCTCCAATTCCCACACATGTTGACTGACCAATACCGAGATTTGTCAGTTGCCATACCGCTTCATAAGTTAAAGTACCGCTTTTTGAAATAATGCCAATCCTGCCTGGTTTGTGTATATATCCCGGCATAATACCTGCTTTAGACTTACCGGGCGTTATTACCCCTGGACAGTTAGGCCCTATAAGGCGGGCAGATTTGCCCTCCATATATTTTTTTACTTTAACCATGTCTAAAGTAGGCACTCCCTCGGTTATGCATATTACAAGTTCTATACCCCCGTCTACAGCCTCTACTATTGCATCCATTGCAAATGGTGCTGGAACAAAAATAAGAGAAGTATTGGCATCAACTTTCTTTACAGCTTGCTCTACTGTATCAAATACTGGGAAGCCTTCAACCTCGCTACCGCCCTTTCCCGGAGTAACACCTCCAACCACTTTAGTCCCGTAATCCCTACACTGGGTTGCATGAAACAGGCCCGCGCTTCCGGTAATTCCCTGAACTATTAACCTCGTATTACTACCTATAAGAATACTCATAAATCTCCTCTTTTTTTGTATTAATTATAATAAAACGGGTGCAATATAACATAGAGCCTAAATCTTTCAACTGCTAATCAAACGGGTAAACTTGTAACAAAATCATTTTTCCTAAGTTAAATGAATATAACAATTTAGTAAATCGATTTGGCAAATTACAAACAACGTTTTATAATATAATAATGATGATGAAATATATTTTTGGAATAACAATAACATCTTTACTCTTATTAAACTCCTTTGCATATTCTCAAAGAATTTATCAATGGGAAAATGAAGAGGGTGTTGATAACTATTCCAACAATCCGGCAGAAGTACCTTATGATCTGATTTATAATAGGGGCAAAGATAATATTAAATCCGAGGCAAAAGATGATCAGGCCATAGTTAAATTGTCGGAAAGTTTGGAGGGTCTATCTAAAGAAAAACTCGTATTAATTCTAGCAGCCGAAATAAAAATGGAAGACATCATATCATCTAAGCAAAAAGAGCTGAAAAGGCTGAAAAGTCAAAAAGATGCTCCCGCAGAAAAGGTAATAGAGGTGGAAAACTTCATTTATAAAGCTCAGCATAATCTAAAATTAATAAGAGAAGAGAAAACCACATTTATTAAGCAAAACCAAAATTCATAATAAAATTTTATTTCTCAACGGCTAAATATTCTATCAATCTACAGCACTATCTTTGCCCCTTTCTTTGATGAATCAACACAAGTTGCAAAAGCCCAGAATTTTTATAGATAAAGAAGGCAACTGGTTTCAGGATGGTATCGCCATACTTCACAGATGGACTTATCTGTATAACAACAGATTATTACAAAAAGATGATCAGGACAGATATTTTATTGACGAAGGAAGGGGTAAGGTTTATATAGAAGTTGAAGATACCCCATTTGTAATAAAAAATATTGAACTAAGAAACAGTAGTTTGTTTTTAATTCTAAATGATGAGACAGATGAAAAACTGCAATTTGATACGATTTATCTAAATGCTGATAATATCCCCTATGTGAAAGTTAAAAACGGCACATTTGATGCTAGATTCAGCAGACCCGCTTATTATGAAATCATGAAACTGCTAAACCACGAGCAGGGCAAGTATTATTTAAATATTGGTAGTGAAAAAATATTAATTAAACAAAAGTAGTTTTTATAAAGCATTAATAACCGCCTTATCCAGCAGTCTAGATATAATATAATCAGATACGAGTATACCTTTTCTGCTTAGTTTAATAGTGTTTTGGCTCCTTGACATTAAACCCTCAGAAAACAAATAATCGGAATCATAAAGTTTGAAATCTACACTATATCTGTCATTCAGGATATCCAAGTCAAGCCCCTTCATGAGTCTTAAACCCATCATCAAATCATCTTCAAAAGCTTGCAGCCTCGTTAAAGTTTCAGACTTATCAATTGGGGTTACATTATCGTTAACAATAGACATATACCTGCTGGGATATTTCACGTTAGACCACCTTTGCCCCCATTTTGACCCGTCATAAGATTTAAGGTGCGAATGAGCTCCTGCACCAAATCCCAGGTAGTTTTGTCCCTGCCAATAGAATTTGTTATGAAGGCACTCATAATCTATAA
>SMVB01206757.1_pt1 | contig 20773 bp, 13 predicted proteins | sample 2456461 | NCBI WGS metagenome assembly SMVB01 (sample SAMN11095934, study PRJNA526329) | marine sediment metagenome | biome: Marine sediment; feature: Surficial sediment; material: Deep marine sediment; isolation source: Hadal surficial sediment | place: Pacific Ocean | collected 2014-05 | depth...
CACGTGCTGGCCAAACGCTTCAAGTGAGCAATATCAAGACTACATGCAGCGCAATCGCCATTGGGCTTTTGCTGTCCCTGTCAGCAAGTGCGCAGGAAGCGAAATTCAAAGATGCCCTGCTGGACAGGTTCGCAGGGACTTGGGTGCTGACGGGTGACATCGCAGGGAACGATTCGACTCACGACATCGTTGCCGAGTGGATACTGGGCCATCAGTATTTCCGATTTCACGAGCTATCGCGCGGAACTACCGAAGCCGGTGTACCGCTCTATGAAGCGTCAGTCATCATAGGCTGGGACGAAGCGCGTAGCAGATATGTTTGCATGTGGCTCGACTCTACCGGCGGGGGCGGGCTCGCCAGCAATGTCTTCGGTTATGCCGAACCCGCTGCCGATAAACTTGAGTTCATCTTCGGTAGTGAAGGCGAAGCGTTTCATACGACGTTTAAATACGACGCTAAGACAGACTCCTGGACCTGGACCATGGACGCCGAGAAAGACGGTCAGTTCGCACCGTTCGCGCGGCTTTCGATGGTCAGACTCTAGCGCCGGACCCGCGTCCATTGCTCGAAATTACATTAACTATATAGCGTAACTATTTGTTAAGTATTCTTCGGCATGTATAATTCGGTGAGCGTACCGGCGTAGGCTTCGGCCGCGAATGCGACCGTTTCAGACAGTGTCGGGTGCGGGTGAACCGTCAGGCCGATGTCGGTGGCATCTGCGCCCATTTCGATCGCGAGGCCGATCTCGGCAATCAGATCGCCCGCATTCGGTCCGACAATCGCACCACCCAACACGCGTTTACTCTGCTTGTCCCACAACAGCTTCGTGAATCCCTCGGATCGGCCAAGCGACAGCGCGCGACCGCTCGCCGCCCACGGAATCTTGGTCACATCGTAGTCTGTGCCCTGCTCTTTCGCGTCAGTTTCAGTCAAGCCCACCCACGCGATCTCCGGATCCGTGTAGGCGACTGATGGAATCGTTCGCGCATCGAAAAAACTCTTCTCGCCCGCCGCAACCTCGGCAGCGACCTTCGCTTCATGACTCGCCTTGTGCGCGAGCATCGGTCCAGGCGTGACATCACCGACCGCGAAAATATTCGGCACGTTAGTACGCATTTGCTTGTCGACATCGATTACGCCGCGATCGCTGACGCTGACACCTGCTTTGTCGGCATCCAGTTGATCGCCTTTGGCCCGCCGCCCGACCGCTACGAGAACGCTATCGAACACACCGACCTCCGGTGCATCCTTGCCCTCAAAGGTGACTTCAATGCCCGGCACTGTCGCCCGCATTTTCGTAACCCTGGTCGAGGTCATGATCGCCTCGTAACGATGTTTGACGATCTTCAGGAATGGCCGCAGCAAATCTTTGTCCGTACCCGGCATTAGCTGGTCCATCAGTTCGACGACGCTGACGTCGGTACCCAGTGCGCTGTAAACGCAGGCCATCTCGAGTCCGATGATGCCTCCGCCAACGACCAGTAAGCGCTTCGGCAAGGGATCCAGCTCAAGCGCGCCGGTCGAATCGATAATGCGCGGATCGTCGGGAAGCCCGGGCAACATCATGCTCTCCGAGCCCACCGCGATAATGCATTGTTCAAACGCGATCGTTTCGTCCGCGTTGATGCGTAAGGTACTGGCCGATTCGAATTTGGCTTGGCCGTGAACGATGCGTACCTTGCGTTGCTTGGCGAGCTGCGCCAGTCCGCCCGTGAGCTTGCCAACCACGTCGTTTTTCCAGTCGCGCAGCTTGGGTGCGTCGATTCTCGGTTTGCTGAAAACCACGCCGTGCTCGGCCATCGCCGCCGCATCGTCGATCACTCTCGCTGCATGCAATAAAGCCTTGGACGGAATGCAACCGACATTCAGGCAAACACCACCCAGAGAATCCCAGCGTTCGACCAGGATGACATCGAGCCCCAGATCCGCAGCACGAAACGCCGCCGTATAACCACCCGGTCCCGCGCCGATCACCACCAGTTGGGCGGTATGGTCTGTCACTCCGACGTCGCCTTCAAAAGCTCGTCGACATTTGCAAGCCTGGCGTTGAGATACGTCGTGAAACGCACGGCAACCGCGCCGTCTATAACCCGATGGTCATAGGACAGCGCCAGCGGCAACATCAGTCGCGGCCTGAATTTCGCGCCATTCCACACAGGCTGCGTCGATGACCGGGAAACACCGAGAATAGCGACCTCTGGTGCGTTCACGATGGGTGTGAATGCGGTGCCACCGATACCACCCAGACTCGATACAGTGAACGAAGCGCCCTGCAGCTGCGGCACCTTGAGTTTTCCGTCACGCGCGGCGGCCGAAAGTTCGGCCAACTCGGTCGCGATTTCAAACACATCTTTCTTATCCGCGTCGCGAATGACCGGCACCATGAGCCCCTTCTCAGTGTCGGCCGCAAATCCGATATGGCAGTACTTTTTCAGTACCAGGCTTTCACCGTCGTCGGACAGGGACGAATTAACGATCGGAAATTCCTTAAGTGCTGCAACACAGGCCTTGATGATGAAAGCGAGCGGTGTCAGCGAGATGCCACGCTCCTTCGCCGGCCCCTTGAGTTCCTGACGCCGGGCTTCGAGATCGGTGATATCCGCAAGATCGTGCTGCGTGACGTGCGGCAGATTCACCCAACTCGCCTGCAGTCGCGGCCCGGCAATTTTTTGAATCCGCGTAAGCGCCAAAATTTCGGTTTCACCGAACTTTGAAAAATCGATACTGGGCGTCTTGGGTAAGCCACCTGTCGCCGCCTGTCCGGTCAGGATCGCTTTGACGAACGCCTTGACGTCGTCATGCAAGATACGATTCTTAACGCCGCTGGCCGAAACTTCGGCGAGATCCACGCCCAGTTCACGCGCAAGTTTTCTCACCGAAGGGCTGGCGTGTGCTTTCGAAAATCCCGCCTCATCGATCGGCTGCAACTGACTGGGCGCAGGCACTTCCTCAACCTGTTGTCTCACCGCGACCGCCGGTTTCTCGACGAGTGTGTCGTCAGTTTGGACAATCGCCTCGACCAGCGCCGGCGTGATGACGACTGTGTCGCTGACCTCCATGGTCAACCGGCCGATGACGTCCCCCGCTGCGACTGAGTCACCAACGGCTACCGTCATGGACTCGATAACGCCATGCTCTGGCGACGGTACGTCCATTGCGGCCTTGTCGGTCTCTATCGTGATGAGTCCGTCTTCCCTGGCAACCGTGTCGCCTTTCTTGACCAATAGGTCGATCACTTCGACGCCCGAAAAGTCGCCGAGATCAGGAATAACGATGTCGATCGTCTTCGCCACGTTCGCCGCCTAGAGAGTCACCGGATCGGGACGATCCGGATCGATACCGTATTTCTCGATAGCCTGCACCACGGTCTTCTGATCGAGCACACCATCGTCGGCAAGCGCTTTCAGGGCCGCCACCGTAATGAAGCGCTTGTCGACCTCGAAATGCTTGCGCAGAGCGGCGCGTGCGTCGCTGCGTCCGTAGCCATCTGTCCCAAGCGACACAAAACGGCCTGGCACCCAGCGCTGAATCTGTTCCGGCACAATCTTCATATAATCGGTTGCCGCGATATACGGTCCGGCACGATCACCCAGAGTCTGTTCGACGTAGCATTTTCGCGGCTCTGTATCCGGGTGCAGTTGATTCCAACGATCAACGCTAAGCGCATCGCGCCGCAATTCATTGAAGCTTGTCACCGACCAGACATCGGCTGGAATTCCGAAATCCTGGATCAGCAATTCAGCAGCACCGAGCACCTCGCGAAGGATCGTGCCCGAGCCCATGAGTTGCACCCGAATCTTGCCCTGACCACCGACTTGCAGCAGGTACAGGCCTTTGAGAATACCGTCCTCAACGCCAGCGGGCATTGGCGGATGCACATAGTTTTCATTCATGCACGTAACGTAATAGAAAACGTTTTCCTGCTCGCCGATCATGCGCCGCAGACCATCCTGGATGATGACCGCAAGCTCGTACGCATAGGTCGGGTCGTACGCGACACAATTCGGCACTGTAGAGGCGTTAATCAGACTATGGCCGTCCTGATGTTGCAGGCCTTCGCCTGCGAGCGTCGTACGCCCGGCGGTGCCGCCGATCAGGAAGCCACGTGACTGCGAGTCGCCACCCGCCCAAATGAAATCGCCGATGCGCTGAAAGCCAAACATCGAATAGTAAATATAGAACGGCACCATCTGCGTATTGTGATTCGAGTAGGACGTTCCGGCTGCCAGCCATGAACAAAAAGCGCCGCCTTCGTTAATGCCTTCCTCAATAATCTGGCCCTGCTTGTCCTCACGGTAATACATGAGTTCGCCGGCATCTTCGGGCGTGTACAGCTGACCCTTCGACGCGTAAATACCGAACTGACGAAACATGCCCTCCATGCCAAAGGTACGCGCTTCATCGGGCACGATCGGAACAATGTGCTTACCGATCTGCTTATCCTTGGCGAGTGCCGTCAGCATGCGCACAAACGCCATCGTCGTTGAAGCTTCGCGTTCGCCTGTGCCATCGAGCTGCGTCTGAAATATTTCGAGGCCCGGCACCTGCAGCGGCGCCGCTTTCTTGCGCCGCTTCGGCAGGTAACCACCCAAGGCCTTGCGCCGCTCCTGAAGGTATTCCAGCTCTTCGCTGTCTTCGGCGGGCTTGTAGTAAGGAATGTCGTCAATATTTTTGTCGGATACCGGAATATTGAAGCGATCGCGCATTTCCTTGAGTGCTTCGAGGTCCAGTTTCTTCTGCTGATGCGCCGTGTTCTGGCCCTCACCGGCTGCGCCCATGCCGTAGCCCTTTACGGTCTTGGCCAGGATAATCGTCGGCTGGCCTGTGTGGCGCATCGCAGCGTCATAAGCGGCATAAACCTTGAGCGCATCGTGGCCACCGCGATTCAAGCTCCAGACTTCATCGTCCGACATATTGGCGACCATTTCTGTGGTCTCCGGATGCTTGCCGAAAAATTCTTTGCGGACGTATGCGCCGTCTTTCGATTTGAATGTCTGATACTCACCGTCGACCGTTTCTTCCATGATCTTGCGCAAATTGCCGTTCCGGTCGTTCGCCAGCAGGGCGTCCCAGCGCGAGCCCCAGATCACCTTGATCACGTTCCAGCCAGCGCCACCGAATGCTGCCTCGAGTTCCTGAATAATCTTGCCATTGCCGCGTACCGGGCCGTCGAGCCGCTGCAGGTTGCAGTTAACAACGAACACGAGGTTATCGAGCCCTTCGCGCACCGGCATCGTGATCGCACCCATCGATTCCGGCTCGTCCATTTCGCCGTCGCCCAGAAACGCCCACACTTTTCGATCTGAGCGCGGAATCAGCTCGCGATTCTCCATGTAGCGCATGAAGCGAGCCTGGTACATCGCCATCATCGAACCGAGACCCATCGACACGGTCGGAAACTGCCAAAAGTCGGGCATGAGCCACGGATGCGGGTAGGACGACAAGCCACCACCACCCACCTCCTGCCGGAAACGGTTGAGGTGTTTTTCGCTTAGACGGCCTTCAAGGTAGGCTCGCGCATAAATGCCTGGCGCAGAATGCCCCTGCATGAACACCATGTCGCCGCCATGTTCGGCGCTCGGCGCTCTCCAGAAGTGATTGAAGCCGACCTCGTACAGCGTTGCGGACGAGGCATAGCTTGAAATGTGCCCGCCGTATTCGGTGCTCTTGCGATTCGCCTGCACGACCATCGCCATCGCGTTCCAGCGAATGTAGGCCTCAAGACGCCGTTCCAGCGCACGATCGCCCGGGTACTCAGGCTGGTGGGCGGTCGGGATCGTGTTGAGATAAGCGGTATTCGGGCTGTATGGCAGGTAGGCGCCCGAGCGGCGCGCGAAATCGATCATATGATTTAGCAGAAAATGGGCCCGCTCCGGCCCGTGCTGGGCCAGCACCGAATCGATCGACTCGAGCCACTCTTTCGTCTCTACAGGATCGATATCATCAAATGGATTGAATCGGCTCATAAATCATTCACAATAGGATTACCAACGTCCGAAGCGTAGCGTGCGTTTCGGCGTCAGGGGGCGACATATTCGGCGTTTATGCTTTGTCGGTCAAGCAGTTAACAGGGGTTAGTATCGTATGCACAACACATTGCCGCAATCTCGCGAAATTCGGTGTACTCAGTCGGTCGGAAAAGCCGATTCTAAGACAATTGAGTCGTTAGATCAGTTACTGCTGATACTACCGGAAGCCCCACCGGCGGCCCTCTGGGGACAATTACCGCAGGGCGCCAAACTCAAAGCACTGCAAAAAAAGCGCGCGCCAGGCGAAATACCGGCGTTGCAAACACGACTCAATAACGAACGGCAGACATTGCTGGTTGCCGGAAAGATTGCCGCCGGCGTGGATACCTTCGATCGACTGACGTTTGCGCGCAAACTGGTCGCGGCCGCGTTGGGCGAAAAATCCGGCAATCTTGGCATTCTCGTTGCAGGCTTCAGTACCGACGAGCAAAAGGCGCTTTGCAATGCGGCAGTCGCCGCCGCTCTGGCCGCGGGCTTTAAACTACCGGAATTCAAGAGCAAGGCCTCCCCTGACAGGATCAAGAGTATTCGCCTGATCGGGCTCGACCGGAAAATCGACCTCTCGCGTACAGTAGCCGAGGCCAGGGGTAACAACCTGGCGCGATGGCTGACCGCATTGCCACCCAACAAGCTCAACGCGGTCAGTTACGCCGAAATCCTCAAAGATCTCGCGCAGGACAACGGCTGGCAATACACGCGATTTGGCACCAAAGATCTGGAGAAACTCGGCGCTGGCGCCTTTCTCGCCGTCGCCCAGGGCAACGACGACGACAGCGCATCTATCGTTCGCTTGCGTTACCGGCCATCCGCAAAAACTGTGGGGCCCGCGCTGAGCCTTGTCGGAAAGGGCATCATTTTTGACACCGGTGGCACCAACCTGAAATCCTTCTCCTCGATGCTCGACATGCACGGCGATATGCAAGGCAGCGCTGTGGCGACGGGCTCGCTGTTGGCTATCACCGAGCTGAAACTTCCGATAGCTGTGGATGCCTGGCTCGCGATCACCGAGAACCGGACGGGACCGAGCGCCTACAAATCTCAAGACGTCGTTACGGCGGCCAACGGCAAGACCATCCAGACTATCCATACCGACGCCGAAGGACGCATGGTGCTCGCCGATGCGCTGACGTTCGCAAGCCGCGAAAAACCGCAGCTCATGATCGACTACGCCACATTGACGGGTGCCGTGGTCAATGCGATCACCACACGCTACAGCGGCGTTTTCACCAACCGCCCCGACTGGCACCCACGCCTTAAACGTACCGGGCGTCGTTGCGGTGAACGCGTCTGGCCGTTTCCCATTGGCGAAGAGTTTCTTGAGGATTTGAAAAGCGACACAGCCGATATCCAGCAATGTTCGGCGAAGGCCCCGGGCGATCATATTCTCGCCGGCAGTTTCCTGGCTGAATTTGTCGAGAACGATACGCCGTGGGTGCATATCGACCTTGCGGCGAGTAATTGCAAAGGCGGACTCGCCCACATACCGACCGAAGTCACTGGTTTCGGCGTTCGCTACACGATGAGTCTGCTACTCGACGATCACATTCTGCAGGCGGAGCACTAAATGGCCGAACAAGGAACAATGGCGAATCGTTTTCGCGGTTTTCTGCCCGTCGTCGTCGATGTAGAAACCGGCGGCTTCAACTCCCGGACAGACGCGCTGCTGGAAATCGCCGCTGTATTCGTAGACTACGGTGATGGCGGCATACTGACGCGCGGCGAAACCATTCGCTATCACGTCAAACCGTTCGAGGGCGCCAACTTAGAGCCTGCGTCGCTTGCAGTAAACCGCATCGACCCGGATCACCCGTTGCGGCCGGCGATCGATGAGCGCGATGCACTGCAACGCGTGTTCCGCGAAGTACGCCGCGTCGTTCGCGAGAATCAATGTCAGCGTGCGGTACTCGTCGGCCACAACGCAGCTTTCGATCTTGGATTTCTGAATGCAGCGATCGAGCGCTCACAAATCAAGCGTAACCCGTTTCACCCGTTCAGCTGCTTCGACACGGCAACACTTTGCGGTGTCGCGTTTGGGCAAACGGTTCTGGCACGCGCAGTAAGCGCGGCGGGATTCGAGTGGGATGAGGAATCAGCACACTCGGCAGCCTATGACGCCGAGATCACCGCTGATATATTCTGCGAGATCGTCAATCGCTTTCGGCCGGTGTACGAGGCTGCGCGGTAGGAGTGCGCTCCTACTCTTCGATATTGTCCAGCAGGGTCTTCAACTCACCCGACTCGAACATTTCGACGACGATATCGGAACCACCGATGAGCTCGCCCTTAACGTAGAGCTGCGGAAACGTCGGCCAATTTGAGTAGACCTTCAGTCCCTCACGTATTTCCTGGTCTTCAAAAATATTGACGAACGCAAACGGCTTGCCTACCGCGTTCAGCGCGGCCACCGTCTGGCCTGAAAATCCGCACTGCGGAAAATCGGGTGTACCCTTCATGTACAGAAGAATATCGTGTGACTTAAGCTGGTCTTCAATTCTGGAATTAACATCCACGTTTTCTTGCCTCTATATCGTATTCGGAGCAAATGCCTCCGGTCTGTCTCGCGATTGTACCTAGAATTGGTCTAAAATAGGCGCCAATAATCAAAACTCCACTCGGGGAGAAATCAGCATGAACCCTCTAAGAAGCGTAAGCGGCACAATCATCGGTGGTGTCGTTCTGGCCATCGTTCTGGTCCTGGTAACCCAGGGCAGTCACCAGGTCATGATCGCGGAAGCGTCGATCATTCTCTGGCTGCACGTATTGGCCGGCATCACCTGGATCGGCCTGCTCTATTACTTCAATTTCATACAGGTTCCCGCGCTCGGTGAGGCCGCGTCAGACGATGGCGGACCCGGCGGCGCCGGCATAACGAAATACATCGCTCCGAGAGCGCTGTGGTGGTTCCGCTGGAGTGCACTCGCCACCTGGGTAACCGGCGCTGCCTATTTACTGCGCCTTGGCGCTGGCCCTGGTAACGCGCTCGGCGCGCTCGACGATGCCTTCACTTTGGGCATGACCGGCGACTCTGTCAACGCATACGCAATGACTATCGGCATAGGCGCATGGCTCGGAACAATCATGCTCTTCAATGTCTGGGTTCTGATCTGGCCCAGCCAGAAAAAGATTCTGGGCATGGTTGAAGCCAGTGCGGACGAAATCGCCAAGGCGCGCAATATCGCGCTGCTCGCATCGCGCTCGAATACGCTCATGTCCATTCCGATGGTGATGAGCATGGTCGGCGCGCACCACGGCTTTTTCATGTAGCCATACGTTCAAGGCAGCCCGATCTGGTGTGGTTCGATCAGGCGATTGCCTGGTCCCGCTGTTGGTCCTTAGGGGCCACAGCGGGAAATTCGGCCAACATTTCGAGAAACTTCGCTGCCGGCATCGCTCGGCTGCAAATGAAGCCTTGAATATGGTTGCATCTGTGGCGCCGCAAAAATTCGAGTTGCTCTCTCGTCTCGACACCCTCTGCGACGACGTTCAGACCTAATTGCAGCGCCATCGCAAGAATCGCCGCACAAATCGCGGCATCGTCATCGTCCGTGTGGATATCCTTGACGAAGGAACGATCGATCTTGATCGTATCGATAGGAAAACGTTTCAGGTAGCTCAGCGATGAATAGCCCGTACCGAAGTCATCGATCGACAAGGTGATACCCGCCTCTTTCAGCGCCCTCAGACTGGCCATCGTTTTATCGACGTCCTGCAGCATGACGCTTTCCGTAATTTCCAGCTCGAGATTCTTCGCTTCAATTCCGGCGCTTGATAAGGCTTCGAACACGTCTTTGACCAGAGCGTTATCGCGAAACTGTTGACTGGATATATTGACCGAAACCGGCACGGCACCGACAGGAGATTGGGACCACAACTTCACTTGCTTGCACGCTTCGTGAAGAACCCACTGCCCTATGGGCTTGATCAATCCGGTTTCCTCCGCGATCGGGATAAAATCATCGGGAGGTATCTCCCCTCTTTCCGGGTGATCCCAGCGCAGCAATGCCTCCGCGCCCACCAGTCGGAATGAATTTGCATCGACTTTTGGCTGGAAATGGAGCTCGAACTGTTCTTCCTCAATGGCGGTTCGAATCAAATTTTCGAGGTCGAGCCTGTGCAAGGACTTCGTGCGCATAGTTTCGGAATAGAACTTGAAGTTATTGCGCCCGACGTTCTTGGCACGGTACATCGCAGAGTCCGCGTTCATGAGCAATTCTTCGCCAGATTTTCCATCTTGCGGGTACAGTGCGATTCCTATACTCGGCGTCACCACAAATTGGTGCCCTGCACAGGTAAATGGCGGCGTTAGCGCATCGATTATCCGCGATGCGATAGTGGCAACTGTTTTGACCGCATCTATACCGTACAGCTTGATGACGAACTCATCGCCACCCAGTCGGGCAAGCCTGATCCCGCCGCTGCCAACCGGATCGAGATGAGCTACAGAATCGCCGGAACGGGTGCACTTGGCGAGCCTGTTAGCCACATCTTTTAACAACTTGTCACCGATGCTATGGCCGAGCGTATCGTTGATGCGTTTGAATCGATCCAGATCGACAAACAGAACAGCAAACTTCTCGTTCTCTCGCTCGGCTATTCCGATGGTTTTTTCGAGGCTCTTACTGAACAGCTCCCGATTGGGCAGTTTGGTAAGTTCGTCGTAGTAAGCAAGATTATAAATCTTCGTCTCTGCATTTTTGCGTTCTGTGATATCTCTGACGATCGCGAGAACGCTGGTCTTGTCGCGAGTGACGAAACGTGTTTCCAGGGCGATGCCGAGTTCTTCCAGAACATGCTCGTAAACTTGCGGCTTACCGGTTTTAAGTGCTCGCTTGATGCAAGCCAAGGCACCATCGTCGTTCTCACAAGGGTAAAAGTGTATTTTCGACGCAGTGGTCAGCGCCTTTATTTGCAGAGTATGCGTTGCGTCAGGTCCACTCAGCCCGTCCTGTACTTCACCGTCTTCGTTAACGATGAAAATGAGGTCGGGAATAGCGCGTATCAGCCCGGTCAGGTCTTTCATTGATCGGGCTGTTTCCAAGGCGTATCGAAGACGGTGCGGAAGAACCGGCAGGGCAATTGGCTTGAAAATGATGTCAGTTGCGCCGATACCGTACGCACGCTCGACGGATTCCTCGTCGCCCCATTCTGCGACCATGAAGACCGGTGTCTGATCGCCGGACTCGCGTCTCCTGATCGCTTCACAAACAGCAAATCCGTCCAGCTCGGACGACTTGATGTCGATCAAAACAGCGTCAGGTTGCGTCTTGGAGTACCTCTCTAAAGCCGTCAGTCCATCCGTGGCCGTCTCAGTGCGAAAGCCGGACTTAGCCAAAACATCCACAATCGCGTTGCAGTGCCCGGGGTCATCGACAGCGACCAGAACAAGCGGTTTTTCAACGCTTCGCGTAATCACATTCATGCTGCAGTCCATGCCCTTTGCCGAGTCGACAGATAGCTCGTTTTCCGTATTAAGCCTCTGTAATCACAAGAGAATAAGGACTTAGTGGAGTGGAATCCACGAATCGCGTCACAGATAGGACAGGCAGTGGCTCAGGCGACGGCGCGAGTGACGCTTTTGGGCTCCGACACTCCGTATCCCTGCGCATAATCGATCCCCATGCCCCGCAGCATGGTGATGATTTCTTCATTCTCGGCGAACTCAGCGATGGTTTTCTTGCCCGTCAAATGGCCTATCTCGTTGATAGAACGAACCATCTCGCGGTCAATCGGGTCGTGCAGAATTTCCTTGACGAAACTGCCGTCGATTTTCAGGAAATCGACTGGAAAATGCTTGAGGTAGCCGAACGATGACATTCCGGTGCCAAAATCATCGAGCGCAAATTTGCATCCGAGTTCCTTGAGAGCATTGATAAAGCGATTTGCTTGCGCGTAGCTATCAATCGCCGCAGTCTCAGTGATCTCAAAACATATCTTCGTCGCATCGATGCCGCTCATCTGAAATTGATCGATAACGAACGGCAAAAACTTCTCGTCGCTGAAACTTTGCCCCGACAGATTGATCGAACACATCGTAAGCCGCTCACGCTCATCTGCCTCTGATACCAGCCAACGAAATGCACTACGAATTACCCAGCGGTCGATACTCGGCGTAATGCCGTAACGTTCCGCCGCCTGGATAAACAGCCCCGGCGAAATAAGACCACCATTTTCGTCGCGCATCCGCAGCAATATTTCGTAGTGCGCGCCCGCCTCAGGGACCTGAAGCGGCAGTATGGTCTGACGGAAAAGTTCGAAGCGATCCTCTTCAAGCGCATTATTGATGCGCGCAGCCCACTGCATCTCCCGGCGACGGCGCATCAGGTCAATATCGTTTTCCTGGAAGCTGTGAATGCGGTTGCGTCCGGCCTCCTTGGCCGCGGCGCACGCGCTGTCGGCCGCGCTAAGAACAGCGGCAACGTCTTCACTTTCTGCAGAGATGGGCACGACGCCGATACTGACGCCGAGGCGGAAGCCGCGCTCGTCCCACATGAACTTGTACTCACTGATCGCCAGGCGCAATGTTTCGGCTGTCTGCATCGCCTCATCAAGCGAGCAACTCTCGAGCAGCACTCCGAACTCGTCTCCACCGAGGCGGGACAGCGTATCGCGCCACCGAATCTTGGACTTTAGCAGCGTGCCGAGTTGCCCCAACAGCGCATCGCCAGCGGCATGGCCGCAGGAATCGTTAACGATTTTAAATTGATCGAGATCGAGGTAACACACGGCGTAAGATGTCTCATGCGCTTTCGCGCTCTTTAGCGCACGCTCAAGACGATTCTCAAACTCCTGGCGATTGACAAGGCCCGTCAATATATCGTGGCTCGCGTTATAGCTGATCTTGCGATTTAACTCGCGTGATTCGCTAACGTCATGAAAGACCAGCACGCCGCCCGTCACGGTACCCTTGCCGTCCCGAATCGGCGACGCCGTACACTCTATATACAGTTCATTGCCATCGCGGCGAATCAACAGGGTTGGCCGCACCGACTTGATTGAACGATTCCGGCGAATAGCCACGGTCAGCGGATTCTCAAGTGGCTCGCAAGTCTCTTCGTGGAACCCACGGAATATCTCGTCAACCTGGCGCCCGCTGGCATCATCAACCTTCCATCCGGTCAGATCCTCGGCAACCGGATTGATGTATTCGACATGGCTCTTCGAATCGGTCGTAATGACGCCATCGCCGATCGATTGCAATGTAATCTGAGCGCTCTCTTTTTCGCGAAACAGCGCTTCTTCGTACAGTTTTCGCTCCGTAATATCGACTTCTACGCCGAGCAGCCTGAGCAGCCTGCCGTTGTCGTCCAGCACCGCTTTGGCACGGCTGCTCATCCAGCGCCAATCGCCATTTTGGTGTTTCATGCGATGCACTGATTCGAAAAACGGTGTCTTGTTTTCGAGGTGGCTACGCATCTTGGACTGCACGCGTGCCATGTCATTTGGGTGTACCAGCTTATACCAATCGAGTAACACCTCTTCATCGTCGGCGTCATAACCGAGCATCGTTTTCCAGCGACGGGACAGATGGATGGTTTTGGTCTCGCCATCGAAGTCCCAGATACCGTCATTCGCGGTCACTGCGACAAGCTGATTGCGCTCATGCATCTCTTCGAGCAGAGCGCGGTCGCGAATCCGCTCAAGGCCGGACGCCAGTGACGCACCGATCATCTTCAACAGCAGGTGCAAATTCGCATCCCAACTGTTTACCGAATGTTCGTTGGCAATGGCCAGAAAACCGGCAATTTCACCATTCACGGAAAACCCGATGATTAGCACTGAACCGATATGCAGTTCAGAAAGCCTTTCGAGCTCGGCTTTGGCGACCTTCGAACCCTTGAGTGTGTCTGCGACCTCAATGACCTTGAGGTGACCGAGACGTTTGCTGAGCCATGGCCAACTGTCTAATGCCTCCCCAGCAAGAACACCAGGATTGCACTGAGCAAACCCACACTTAGAAGAAATAATTCTCTCGATGTCTTTCCCATCGTCCGAGATCAAGGCGATGAATGCCGCATCGCTACCCGCCGCATCGGGCAACTCTCCGATAATGGATTGCAGCTGATCTTGGTAATTGCGTGGATCGAGGTTGAGCAAACTGACGGCGATTTTGGTTTGAATCGCATCGGCACCACCGCGGGTACGGGTTCCGGCTCGCGGTCTGCGGTGCCGAACCTTGGGCGCTCCAGTACTATCGGGCAGCTTACTCAATATGACAATAATCCGTACGTTGAAGATTTCACTGTACGGGTAAGAATTGTGACAGTTTGCCGAGCGAATACAAGATAACTTGCTGCTTTTTTTAGCATTATGGGAAGTTGGGTGGCAGCGTCAGGCGCCAATTCCAAGTCAATTAAAACGCCGCTTCCTAGGTGGCGGCGCGAAGGTCAGCAAGATAGACCCGGATTTTCTCCCGAGTGGCCGCCTCTTCCTTTTCCCAGCGATGCAAGGCCTCCTGAATACGCGAATCAGAGACGATCTCCCGATATTGAGGCATTGCCAGGGCTTGGCGCCAGCCCGCATGCACCAGCGCAGAGTCATCCATAATTTCGTCCAGCGCCACTTCAATCGCGCCGTCAACGTTGCCCTGCAATGCATATATTTCGAATCGAATATCGGGATTTTCCATTGGATCGATCCCGGCTGTGCTGACGATTTCCTGTAGGCGCTCAAGTCGCTGCAGTAGCTCTTCTTGCGGCAAAGTCGTGTACCACGCGTCGAACGCAGAAATCTGCGCACTGCGATATTTGCTCGGAATAGACTCCGCCTCAATATCGAGGATTCCGGGCGCGTGAGCTTCGAGATACGCGCTCTCCTGCTCAACCGTTCCATTTCTTACCGCCATTCTGAGTAAGTACCGAACGGCGGCACCGAAGGAAAAACGACGGTCGTCAATATCGTTTTCAATGGTACGTCGCGCGATCGCTATGGCGGCCTCTTCATCGCCAATACTAATCGCCCGCTGCAGCTGAACCCGGTACGCGATTGCGCTCGTTGGAGCGATAGCCATCACGCGATCGCGGAAATCGTCGCCCTCCTCGATTAAATCGAGATTGTAGAGAAACGTTGCGATGATGCCAGAGAGTTCATAATCTTTCGGGTCTACTTCCACCGCTTTCAGAAATTGCTGCATATAGTCGAGACCATCTCCTGATTGCAGACTGATCGTGGCCAGAGTGGCATAGGCATTTGGCTGGGCGGGTTCAATATCCAGCGACCTCTCCAACAAAGATCGGGCGTTGCCCCACTGCTCAAGCCCTGCATACAAAGTTCCCAAATCATAGAGAATTTGCGAATTGAGCGGATCGCGCTCCAGTGACCCCAGCAGAACATCCAATGCCTCGTCCAATCGCCTCGCATTTTGCAACATGCTCGCCAGATGCGCGCGCGGCTGCAACACGTCTGGCTCTTCGGCGACCAGTTTTTCGAGTTCGGGAATTACATCCACGATGGCTTCGATCGCACCGCCCTGTATCCGAATCATCGCGTTGGCGAACAACTGCGTCGCGCGTGCACCGACATCGTCCGGACGAACCCCCAAAACCTGATCCGTTATCGCGACGACCTCGGCATAACCCTCGCTCGGGTTCATAAGCCCGGTGTTTATCTGGCGTAGGTAATTGTTGGCGAGCGCCGTCTTGGCATCGAGGAAATCCGGATCAATCGTCAACGCACCTTTGAGCAAGTCTTCCCCCGCCTGGAGCCCGCTGTAGGAAAACGTCGCGCGCTCCTGCAGAGCTTGCAGATAGAGATCGTATGCATCGGCGATACGTGTGCCGATGCCGGCAATGCCGCTGCCGCCAGTAGTGCCCAATAAGGACTGGGACAACGCGCCGCCGACCTTCTCTGCAATTTCGTCCTGAATGGCGAAGATATCGTCTAGCGTGCGATCGTACGTTTCGGACCAGACATGAAACCCGTCGTCCGCACGAATCAACTGCGCGGTGATACGAACACGATCACCCACTCTTTGTACGCTGCCCTCCAAAATGTGAGCCACATTGAGTGCTGCAGCGATTTTCTGGATCCCGATGTTTTGGCCTTTGAACGCGAAGCTCGACGTCCTGGCAGCGACCTTGAGCCCGGGAACATGCGCCAGCATATTCAACAATGTTTCGGTCAATCCGTCTGAAAAGTACTCGTTGTCCTTGTCGTTGGACATATTCACGAACGGCAATACCGCGACCGACGCATCGCTGATCTCATTGGCGGCATTCGCCGATTTATCGTCCAGTGTGGACGCGCTAAAGAATGCGAGAAATACAATGCCGATTACTATCGAAATACCCGTAAGGTATTCCAGCTTTCTTCCGGTCTTGACCGGCTCCGTAGCATCGCGATTGATCTCGTCCTCGCGCTTGATGCCCTCAGGCGTCAATTCGTAGAACCACGAGAACACCACCGCAGGAACGAAGCCGAACGCGAACGTCAAAATCACGGCCCGCGCAACCCACTCCGGTGCTCCGAAGGTGGGCAAAATCGTGGTTAGCACCTCAGTCAGCAGCCAACCTACAACGAGGTAAGCTGCCGCGACACGAAAAACACCGCGACGCGTGAGTTCGTCAACCAAGGACATGTATCGACTCCGCCGGATTAGCTCAAGTAACAGATTACACCCCTTAGATGCACGAACGAAGCAAATCGTTCATGCGATATCGGGATTGCCTGGCCGACAGGACGATCGAAGATATGTGAGCCGGTTCACACCAGAAAAGCCAAGCAGGGACTAGATTTGAACATCTGCCCATTTGAGAGAGCCGATCATGACCAAATCGATCCTCTACAGCCTCACGGCCACCATTATTCTCGCATTGTCTGCTCCCGCTTCTGCTGGAAAGATCAGCGTGCAGATCAGCTTCAGCGGCCATGAGGCCTCTATCATTCGTGCCTTTTACCGCACGCACGATGCACTACCCCGCAAGAGCAAAGGGAAAAGCCACAAGAAAGGCCGCAGAGGGCTGCCTCCAGGCATAGCCATGAATCTGCAGCGCGGCAAGGCATTGCCGCCGGGCATCGCCAAACAGGCTTTGCCGACGAGTCTGATCGATCTGCTGCCACCGCCGCCGCACGGTTTTGAGCGCATTTCACTCGCCGGGAAAATATTACTCGTTGAAAAAGCGACCCGAAAGATTCACGATGTGCTCGAGGATGCCATTTTGCACAGGTAGTTCCATGTTCGAATACGGGGAAATCGGGTCAGCCGTTATCATGGCTGTGACTATCGGCACGAGCCTGCTCGGCTTGTACGGCTCGCCGACTATCATCGACAAGTGTCTTTTCCGGCCGTACTATTTCCTACGCAACAAGCGATATGACACGATCTATATGAGCGGGTTCGTGCATGCGGACATTCCGCATTTAGTATTCAACATGTTCACGTTCTATTTCTTTTGCTTCCCGCTGGAATACCACCTCGGCACGATACCGTTTCTTATTCTTTACATTGTCGGGCTCGTTGGTAGCCACTCCTGCACCTACATAAAGCACAAGGACAACCCGGAGTATGCATCGTTGGGCGCGTCAGGCGCCATCTCTGCGGTGCTGTTCGCGTACATAGTCTATTTCCCGACAACGACGCTGATGATTCTCCCTATCCCCATTCCCATTCCGGCCGCGCTTTTCGCCGTCGGCTACGTTGCGTATTCGTACTGGGCTTCTGCCAACTCGAAAAGTCGCATCAATCATGACGCTCATTTATGCGGCGCACTGAGTGGCGTAGGGTTTGTGGCGGTAACGGACCCGGGCGCATTCGCAAGGCTGCTGACGATTTTTACGTAGCTCGCGGCGACTTCCGATCAGGATCTGTGGCGACCCGTCTGTTTGAGCGATGACAACTTGGCACGGCGAGCCGTCAGCGAGATCGGCGTTGGCTTCATCATCGGTTTTTTAGTCGGGCGACCGACGAAATAGCCTTGCGCCATGTCGACTCCCAACTCACCGAGCAGAGACAACGATTCGGCGTCTTGCACGTATTCCGCGATGGTCATCATGCCACCTTCGCGGCCGATCTCCGCGATAAGTTTGATCATTTTCTGGTCAAGAGGGTTATTCAGCAAGTCCTGGACGAATGCGCCATCGATCTTAATGTAATCAAACTGCAGTTTTTGCAGATAACTCAAAGAGCTGTAGCCGGTGCCAAAATCATCCAGCGCAAATTGGCAACCGAACTCCCGCAGCTCGGCGATCTGTCTCTCAACATGCGCCGGTCTCCTGACAGCCAGGCTCTCTGTGATCTCAAGTATGACGTGACTAGCCGGCACTCCGTAACGCTCGAATGTCTCCTTGACGTATCCCGTGAGATCATCGTTCTCAAATGCGTTCGCCGACAAATTGATCGATAGCTTGAGCAGCTTGTCGGTCTTCGAATACTCCGCGTAAGCTTCGGCAGCATGTCGAATCATCCAGAAGTCGATTTCCGTCATCAACCCGAAACGCACCGCCGATGGCAGGAACGCATCGGGTTGAAATAATTTTCCATCCTCGGCGCGCAAGCGGATGAGTACTTCATGATGCGTCGTTTGGCCCGAATCGATCAGATTAATGGGTTGAAAACGCAATTCGAATTCGTCGTTATCAACTGCTTTTCGAAGACGATTCATCCACCCAACATCGGCCAGGCCGCGTTGCTCGACATTCATGGACGCCTCGTACAGGTGCAAGCGATTGCGCCCGGCCAACTTGGCCTCACGACACGCGAGGTCAGCCTGGTTCACTATTTCATCGTGATGCAGGTTATCCCCCGTCAACATGGTCATGCCGATGCTGCAGTGGATATGAAATACGCGCTCGTCTTCAATATGTGCCATGCGCCGCATATTCGCGAGAATCGTCTCCGCAGACGATCGCGCACCTTTTATGTCAGTACGACGAACCAGAATCGCAAATTCGTCCCCGCCAAAGCGCGCAACTACATCGTCTTGCCTGACGCTGCGCATCAACTCGTCTGCGACCTTGCATATCAGTCGGTCGCCAGCCGCATGCCCGCACGCATCGTTGACGTATTTGAATTGATCCAGGTCGATAAACAACATGGCACTGTGATTTCCCGTCTGTATGACTTCTTCCACTTCTTTCTTGAGTTCTTCGATGAACCGTCGTCGATTGAACAGACCCGTCAGACTGTCGTGATTCGCCAGCTCAAGTAATTTTGCGTCTCTCTCACCCAGCGCCATCGCGGTGGTTTCGAGCGCCTCGACGATATCCGAGATTTCCCGGTGTTCGGCTTGCTCAAATTTGACGTTGAGATTGCCTCTTGCGAGCTCTTGAATCGGACCCTGCAGGTCCGAGATGGACGCCAGTGCTTTCTTGAGCGTGCGCCGACCGTAAAGCCCGAATGCGAACAGCAATAACAATAACGCGATCGCGGCGACACGAATATTCGACAGCAGACGATCGTGAAACAAAACGAAGTCGAGCTGGATAGTTACAAATCCCAACAGGTCTACTTGCGCCTCTTGTTCTGCGCTGGCTGGGTCGAAAGCAAACAGGCCATCATCCCGTATGGACTCAGCCCAAACCGGGGCAATAATTTCGAACTGCTGCGGGTCCAGGATGCCGCCATGCATCAGGTAGGGACGCTTCTCGCCAACAACTGCAATCGCATCTCGAACTTTTGATTGCGCCAGATCAGGCACCTCGTCGCTATCGTCGCCGTTGTACACCGAAAACAGCGCCGCCCCATTCTTGTCAAAATAGGCAACCCGATCAATTTCTGAATACCGCTCGACGAAACTCTCGAGTCGCAGCAGCGTTTCGGTGTCATCAGACAAATACAGCGGCGAGCCAAGTTCATTGAGTTCTTCAGTCCATTGCATCGCCCAACGGCTATAGCTGTCCTTCAGAACCCACTGTCCGCCCCAATACAAGCTCGCGACAGCAAGAATGCCAATGAGCGCGGCACTGATGACCTGCATTGATAAGATTTCGTTAACCAGTACGCGCTTACCCGCTTTTCGATTGAAGAGGCTGAGTTCGCCGACCCATTCGGTAATTTTGGCAAACCATTCCTTCATCGATCTGCAACCTGGATCGCATCGTTCGTCTTGATCAGAATTTCCGAAAGCTCGCTGATCGGTGGGACTTGCTCCAAATTGCCAGCCTGGATTTGCCGCACAACCTTGACGATGGTCTTCGCGATGTCAGACGCAACAGTAGACATGCTGATGTCGGCGCCCATCGCCAACATCGACTCATTAGGTACAACAACCGGCACATGTTGGCGGTTCGCCTCATGCAGCATTTGCTGCAATACACGGCCGCTGAGAATTCGGTTGTCTGGGAACAGCCAAAACCCATCGATGTCGCGAATCATGCGGCGGAAAAAGTACAGCGTCTCCTGATCCGAATGCGAAATGCGAACTTCAATTTCCATGTCGTAGCGTTGCGCGGCTACTTTGGCATCGGCGATTAAGTCTTCGTGGCCTTCGCCGAGGATCGCGCCAATGCGCTTGATCGTCGGATCGATATTTTTCCAGGCCGAAAGCTGCGCATCGAGTGGTGGCAATGCGGCGATTCCCCTGCTTGTACTGGACAGCAGGTCGTGGTCTTGATAATTGAATACCTGCGCAAAGATGACTGGCATCTCAGCCATGGCAACGGATGACTGCGCCGCACGCAGTCCGACAGCAACAACCGCGCGCGAATTGGAATCGTTAATTCGTCGCAGAACAGACACAGGAGGTTCGCTCCTGTCGCTCAGGTCATAAATTTCGAAGTCCTTGAAATGCTCCGTCAGCTCGCTGGC
>SMVB01079876.1_pt1 | contig 20768 bp, 22 predicted proteins | sample 2456461 | NCBI WGS metagenome assembly SMVB01 (sample SAMN11095934, study PRJNA526329) | marine sediment metagenome | biome: Marine sediment; feature: Surficial sediment; material: Deep marine sediment; isolation source: Hadal surficial sediment | place: Pacific Ocean | collected 2014-05 | depth...
GCTACGAGGAGGATCTGCTCAACATGGTCCACGTGACCGAGCTGATCCGTGAGAGCGGCTGGAAGCCGGGTCCGGGCTTCAACCTTCCGCCCCGCGAGCCCCGGCGCTAACTGTGGGTCCCAACAGGGTGTTGACCGCTGTGGGCTCTCTCTGAGGATCGCCAGGCCTCACACCGCCCGTCCGCATGGAAGTTCTCGGACCGTGCTCCCCTGGTTCCGGCCGTCGCCCCGGCTGGGGAGGGTTGGCCTGATGCTGCTGGTCCTGCTTCCGACCCTGGCGGTTGCGGACAGCGAGGGCCGGCGCTTCAAGTTCGTCTACGAAGCCCGCATCGGCCCGGTCGCTGCCGGGCTGGGACCCGTGCACGTCTGGATTCCCGTGCCCCGGGACGACGATGCCCAGAAGGTCGTCAAGCTCGCCGTCGACGCGAGCATCGATGGCGCCATCGAAGGGGGCGACGAGCACGGCAATCGCTGGTGGCACGGATCTCTCGATGTCTCGAACGGAGAGCCGATCTGGGTCCGGCTCGAGGCCACGATCGAGCGGCGGCCGCGGGCAGGTGGATCCGGCGCGGGGGCTTTGGGTACCGACAAGGCATCGTTGCAGCGCTATCTCGAGGCCAACGAACGCGTAGTGGTGGGGCACGAGATCCTCGATCCGATCCTGGCCGAGATTCGTGTGATGGCCGGCAGCCAGCAGCCCGAGCGGATAGCGCGGGCCATCTACGACTGGGTGGTCGACAACGTCGAGTACAAGAAGGTGGGATCGGGCTGGGGCAACGGCGACACCTTCTGGGCCTGCAACGAACGCTACGGCAACTGCACCGATTTCCACGCCTTGCTCATCTCGCTGGCCCGCACCGAGGGAATTCCGGCCCGCTTCGAGATGGGCTTTCCGATTCCGGACAACAAGAACGCCGGAAAGATCGAGGGCTACCACTGCTGGGTGGAGCTCTATCTGCCGGGTCTCGGGTGGTTTCCGGTCGATGCGTCCGAGGCGTTCAAGCATCCTGAGAAACGTGAAATGCTCTACGGTGGGCAGCTGGCCGATCGCATCCATTTCACGACGGGTCGAGACTTGAGGCTGGGCCCCGATCACGAAGGCCAGAAATTAAACTATTTTGTGTATCCCTATGTCGAAGTCGACCACCGGGCAGACGGCGTTCCCGTCGAAAAGTTCTTCTCCTACCAGGACGGTTGAGGGCGACCTGGCGAGCGCGTAGCGCTCGTGGGATGGACTTCGATCGTGTCCTCTGCCGGCGGGACGGGCACTTTCGTTGCGTGAGCGGCCGGATTCCCTGGTTGGGATCTACGGGTCCACATATTTGGACCAATCCCGCGGGGCGGAGCTGAGATCCCGCAGGAAGAGCGACTGGGACATGCTGCCGATGAGACCCTGCTCATCGTACACGCGGGCCACGGCGGTTCCCGCGCCGCTGACATCGTAGTTTGCCCGGGTGTCGAGACAGATCCAATCACTGCACGCCGGGCGGTGCAGGTTGATGGTGGTATCCGGGTTGATGGCCAAGAAGGGCCGCTTGAAGAGCACCTTCTTGTCCACGTGCATCCAGCGCAGGAAGGGCACCGAGTAGACCATGTCCGATGCGAAGGCCGCGCGTTGGAAGGGCGTGGTTTCTTCGTCGGCGACCAACGGCACCTTGAGCCGGAACCAGGCCGTGGGCGTTTCGAAGCCGGGCACGGGCCGAATCTCGACGACGCTGTGGATGCCGTCGCCGTCCAGGTCCCGGGCCATCCAGCCCAGGCCGTCGGAACTTTCCGGGAGCCTCGGTGGCTGCTCCGGATCGTCGTCGGGCGGATCCAAGATCTCGATCGATTTCAAGCGGAACCGCATGCCGACGGCACTGGCGAACTCCTCGCCGTCCGCCAGCAGCGAAGCCTCGATCCAGTCGATGGAGCGGGTGGCCCGGCGCAGCTTGGTGTGGATCGTGACGGCGCTCATCGGCGCGGCCCGGCTCAGGTCGACCGTGAGTCGCGTGACCTGCATCGGGTGCTCCGATGGGTGCTGCTCCACGGCTCGCGCGAGCAGGCCCAGCATGGGGCTGCCGTGCTGGCTGTCCGGGTACCAGGGTCCGTGAGCGGCCGGGGTCGGCAGGAAGCGGTTGCCGTCGCGGTGGAAGATGGCTTCGACGGGGGAACGGTCAGCGGAATCCGGCATGGAGCGCACGCTAACACAGCCATCTCGAGTCCTTGGCCCGCTCAGTCGTCGAGATCCGCGTGCCGCGACTCGCGCGTAAGCAGCTGAAATCTGGGGTTGTTTCGATTTCTGATCGCCTCTTGCGAAGTTGAAGTGAAACGTGTTCTATTTTGGGGTCGGACCGCCGACGCCTGCCCGGTTTCACGGCCGGCCCCGGCCCCACTCTCGACCTGTCCCGCGAGGCATCCCATGCGCACCGAACTCTGCGACAAGCTCGGCATCGAGTTTCCGATCTTTGCATTCACCCACTGCCGCGACGTGGTCGCCGCGGTCAGTCAGGCCGGCGGCTTCGGCGTGCTGGGCGCGGTGGGCTTCTCGCCCGAGCAGCTCGAGATCGAGCTGAAGTGGATCGACGAGCACGTAGGCGACAAGCCCTACGGGATCGACATCGTGATTCCCGGCAAGTACGAGGGCATGGGCGAGCTCGATCCGGAGAAGCTCGAGGAACAGTTGCGAGCGGCGATCCCGCAGCAGCATCGCGAGTTCGTGCAGAAGCTTCTCGCCGACAAGGGTGTGCCCGAGCTGCCGCCGGAAGACAAGCACCACGAGCTGCTCGGCTGGACGGCGGCGACGGCCAACCCGCAGGTCGAGTGCGCGCTGAAGCACGAAAAGGTGAAGCTGATCGCCAACGCGTTGGGCACGCCGCCGGCGGACGTGATCGAACACATTCACGAGGCCGGCCGGCTCGTCGCCGCGCTGTGCGGTCGCCCCCACCAGGCCCTGGCCCACAAGAAAGCCGGCATCGACATCATCATCGCCCAGGGGACCGAGGGCGGTGGACACACCGGCGACATCGGCAGCCTGGTGCTGTGGCCCGAAGTGATCGATGCGGTGGCGCCGACGCCCGTACTTGCAGCAGGGGGAATCGGGACCGGCCGTCAGATCGCGGCCGCTCTCGGCATGGGCGCCCAGGGTGTCTGGACGGGTTCGATCTGGCTCACCGTCGAGGAGGCCGAGGCACCGCCAGCGCAGCTGGAGTCGTACATGGCTGCGACCTGCAACGATACCGTCCGCTCACGGTCGTGGACGGGCAAGCCGTGTCGCATGCTGCGCAACGAATGGACCGAGGCCTGGGAGCGCGACGACGCGCCCGAGCCCCTGGGCATGCCGCTCCAGGGCATGGTGACCATGGATGCCATTACACGCGGCCACCGTTATGCCAAGCCGGCCAAGGACATCCAGTTCAATCCGGTCGGGCAGATCGTCGGCCAGATGAACGACATCAAGCCCGTGCGCGAAGTGATCTACGCCCTGGCCGAGGAGTACTTCGAGACCGTCGAGCGCCTGCAGAGCCTCACGCCGTCCGAATAGAGGAATAGACGAATCGCGGAATCGAGGCATCGAGCAGCGCAACCGGCCCGATCAATCCGCGGACCAGAGCGGCTCGGGGATCTCGAGACCGACGGGCTCGCCCCACTGGTTGCGATAGGCGACCTCGTTGGCGGGACGGCGCGGCGCAATCCCCCAGCGTCCCGTCGGGTACCCCAGGGTGACGCAGCACGAGAACTGCCAGCCGCCATCCTCCGGGACGCCCAGGATCTCGAGCATCTCCTTTGCCTTTAACATGAAGACGGTGGTGAGGGCCGAGCCGATTCCCTCGGCCCGGGCCGCCAGCATGGCGCTCCATACCGCCGGGAAGATCGAGGCTCCCGTCGGGTCGAATTGCACGAACGCGAAGAGCAGCAGCGGGTAGTTCTCGAAGTGCTCGGCCAGGTGGTTGGCCGAGCGCGCCATCTTCCGGAACTCGATACTCTCGGGCTTGTCAGGGTTGGCTTCAGCCTCGGCGGCCCGGGGAGCGTAGATCGTCGTCCAGAGCTGCTCCAGGCTGCCCCGGTACAGCGGTCCGAGCTTGCCCTTGACCCCCGGGTCGTCCACCAGCATGAACCGCCAGCCCTGGGCGTTGCCACCCGTCGGGGCGCGGATCGCGGCGTCGAGGATTTTTGCCTGGATCTCTTTCGAAATGGGATCGGTCTTCACGCGGCGCATGGCGCGGGTTGTGTACAGGGCCTCGAGCAGATCCATCTCCATTCTCCCCGGTGCGTTCGGTTCAGCCGCCGAGCACCAGCTCCGCCATCATGGCAAGGAACTTCTTGTCATGGCCCGTGACCAGCAGGGTCGTGACCGGAGTCTCGCGCCAGGGGGCCAGTCGGTCCTTGATCCGGTCGATCGGGCCCACCAGCGAAATCTCGTCGGCGAACTGGCTCGGCACGGCCGCGATGGCCTCGGCGCGCTTTCCCTCGAAGAAGAGCTCCTGGATCTTGTCGGCTTCGGCCTCGAAGCCCATGCGGCCCATCAGCTCCTTGTGGAAGTTGCGTTTCTTGGAGCCCATGCCACCGATGTAGAAGCCCAGCATCGACTTCACGGGCATCAGGGCCTCTTCCACGTCGTCGTTCACATTCACGATCACCATCTGGGAGATCTCGAAGCCTTCCTTTGCACCCTTCAGCGAATCGGCATAGACCTCGGGTCGATAGGGTGAGTAGTAGAGGGGCAGCCAGCCATCGGCGATCTCGGCCGCCAGCGCCACGTTCTTCGGTCCCTCGGCGCCCATGAAGATCGGAATGTCCGCCCGCAGCGGGTGGGTGATCGAGCGCAGCGGCTTGCCGAGCTTCCAGGCTCCCTCACCGAAGTAGGGCAGCGGATAGTGGGGTCCGTCATTCTGGACCGGCTTCTCACGCGCAAGCACCTGGCGAATGATGTCGATGTACTCGCGGGTTCGTGCCAACGGCTTGCCGAAGGGCTGTCCGTACCAGCCTTCGACCACCTGCGGCCCCGAGACGCCGAGGCCCAGGATCATGCGTCCACCCGTCAGGTGGTCGAGGGTCAGGGCCGCCATCGCGGCTGCGGTGGGTGTCCGGGCCGAGAGCTGTGCCACCGCCGTGCCCAGTCGGATCGTCGACGTCTTCGCACCCAGCCAGGCCAGTGGCGTGAAGGCATCCGAACCCCACGCCTCCGCGGTGAATACGGAATCGTAGCCGAGCCGTTCGGCCTCCTGGACGGTTTCGACGAAGCCCTCGGGCGCGGCGGCGCCCCAGTAGCCCAGCTGGAGGCCAATCTTGAGGTCCGACATGCAGGAGATCTCCTCGGTGGGTGCAGGCTGCGTGGCTGCCCGACGTCTGGCTGGACCGGCTGCGTCGGGGGCCCGTATGATAGGCATAGACCTGTGTCGTGACGACTGCAGAGGGATGGAGAGGAGGCTCGTGATGCGACCGCTCGAGGGGATTCGCGTTGTGGATCTGGCCGATGAGAAGGGGGAACTGTGTGGGCGGCTGCTGGCAGATTTCGGCGCCGAAGTGATCCGGATCGAGCCACCCGAAGGCGCGATTTCGCGAAGCCTCGGACCGTTCACTCCCGACGGTGAAACGAGCCTCTACTTCGCCCACCGCAACGCCGGCAAGCGCGGGGCCGTTCTGGATCTGACCGACGCATCCGATCGCGAGAGTCTCCACGGGCTGCTGCAAGACGCCGATTTCTGCATCGAATCGTTCAAACCCGGCACGTTGGCAGGCTTGGGGCTCGCACCCGAATCGCTGCTCGAGCGCCATCCCCAGCTGGTGCTGGTTTCGATCAGCGACTTTGGCCAGACCGGTCCGTATCGCGACTACCAGGGCACCGACATGATCGGCTTCGCGATGGGCGGGATGATGCATCGCGCGGGCCGGATCGAGAAGCCGCCGCTGGTCGCGCCGGGCGCGCTCGCTTACGACACCGGCGGAACGACCGCGGCCTATGCGGCCCTGGTCGCCTTCTGGCAACGCCTGCGCACCGGTCAGGGGCAGCACGTCGACGTCTCGGTGATGGAATCCGTGATGAGTCTCGCGGATTGGGCGCTGCCCAACTACTCGAAGACCCAGGCTGTGGTCCCGCGCGCCGGGGCGGGAATCTATTCACTCTACCCGTGTTCGGATGGCTTCATTCGGATGATCATCCTGATCGCCCACCACTGGCGTGCGTTGCTCGACTGGATGGGGAATCCCGAGGAGCTGGCGGACCCCGAGCTCGACATCTTCATCCAACGACTGATCCAACGGGAGCGCATCGAGCCGGTCATCGAACGTTTCTTCCAAAACTTCACCAAGATCGATGCCGCCCGGGAAGCCCAGCGACGGGGTATTCCGGTGACCCCCCTGCTCAAGCCGGCTGAAGTTCTCGAGAACGAACACACCCGGGCGCGTGGCACGTTCCACAAGCTCGAAGTTGCTGAGGGGAGGGCGGCCCTGTTGCCTTCGGGATTCGTGACCATCGACGGCGAGCGGATCGGGCCCAGCAGCGGACCTCCGAGATTGGCGAGCAGTGGTGAGCGCCAGGCCTGGATCGGGCGTGACGAGGCCTCTCGTCGGGCGCTCTTCGAAGCTCCGTCGCGGGGGCCGTCGGATGACGGTCATCCGTTCCGGGGGCTGCGCGTGATCGACTTCGGCGTGGGGGCGGTGGGGGTTGAGGTTGCCCGGCTGCTGGCCGAATTCGGAGCCGACGTCATCAAGATCGAGACGAAAACGGCGCCGGACTTCATCCGCGTGATTCTCAACAGCTACATGAACCCCAGCTTCGCCTCATCGAGCCGCTGCAAGCGGAGCTTCGGCGTCGACGTCAAGACGCAGCGCGGTCGCGAGCTGGTCTACGAGCTGATCCGGGGTGCCGATGTCGTGATCGAAAACAGCGCCCCGGGCACCATGTCGAAGTTGGGGTTTGGTCCGGCGGAGCTTCGCGAGATCAATCCTCGAATCATCGGTTTCTCGAGTCAGATGGTGGGGACGACCGGGCCCTGGAAGAAATGGATCGGTTACGGCCCGAGCACCCATCCCGTGTCGGGACTCCAGTACCTGTGGAACTTCCCCGAGGACGAAGCCCAGCCCGCCGGTTCGACCAACGTGTACCCGGATCACTACGTCGGGCGGCTGGGCACCTTCGCGGTCCTGGCGGGTCTGATCGGTCGGGAACGTCACGGCCACGGCATGCACGTGGACGCTGCACAGTTCGAGTCGGCCATCGGACTGCTGGGAGATCTGTTCGCGCGGGAGAGCATGGAAGCCGGCAGCGTCAAGCCGAAGGGAAACGCGAGTGAGCGGGGTGCGCCGTGGGGGGCCTATCAGTGTGCGGGCGACGAAGAATGGTGCGTGGTCAACGTTCGCAACGACGCAGAGTGGAAAGCCCTGGGTGAGGCGTTGGGGAATCCCGACTGGGTGAAGAATCCGGAGTATGCGACGGTGACCGGACGTCTGGCTGCGAGCGAGGAGCTGGACCGCCAGCTCGGCGCCTGGACGACCCTGCGCGAACCCCGAGAGGTGATGGAAACGCTCCAGGCCCACGGCGTTCCCGCCGGTATCGTGGCGCATCCGGGTCACCACTTCGTGGACCCCCAGCTGCTCGAACGCGGCTTTCTGCGACCGGTCGATCAGCCCGGCGACGACCACCTGATCTTCGACGGCACGCCGTTCTGCGGATCGGGTCTACCCGAGCCAATGATCGGACCGGCTCCCCAGCTGGGTGAGCACACCAGGGACGTCGCGCGCGAGCTGCTCGGTCTCTCGGATGCCGACATCGAGGCGCTGATCGCCGAAGGCGTGCTCGAGGACCCGCCCGAGGGCACGCCTGCTTGACCGCGGGCGCCGGCACCGGGCGCCGGGCAGCTAGCGATCCATCGCGATATTCCGCGGTCCTGCAAGCCGCGACGAAGGAGACGGTCGGACATGGAATGCGTATTGCGCGAACGCGCGTTCGAGGGAGAAACCCACATCGTGACCGGTGCCGCCCAGGGCATCGGGAACTGCGTCGCCCAGGTACTGGCGGCCCACGGTGCACAGCTGGTGTTGGTGGACCTGGATCCCGGCCGTCTCGCGGAAGCGGCGCAGGAGATCAAGACCGCGGGAGGACTCGAGCCGATCGCGGCCGCTGCGAACGTGGCGGAAGAAGTGGACGTTCAGAGGGCGGTGGGGATTGCGCTGGAAGCCACTGGTTGCATCAACGGCGTGGTAAACGTGGCCGGCATCACGCGCGACGCCCGCATCCCGAAGAAGAGCTACGAAGATTTCAAGGCGGTGATGGCCGTGCATCTGTACGGCACATTCCTGTTCACCCGTGAAGTGGCTGCCCAGCACTGGCACCTGCTCTTCAAGAAGAACGACAATCAGCCGCTGGCCGACGGCGTCAACCGCTTCATCGTGAACTTCTCATCGGTGAGTGCGCGCAATGGAAACATCGGCCAGATCGACTACACCGCCGCGAAAGGAGCCATCGAGGCGGTCACTCGTACCACGGCCCGGGAGTTCGCGAGCTATCGTGCCCGGGTGAACGCCATCGCACCAGGCCCCGTCAACACGCCGATGCTCGAGAAGATCGGTACTGAGGGCATTCAAGCCATGGGCCGTGCGACCCTCGTCGGCCGCATCGCCGAGCCCGTGGACATCGCCAACACCGTCTGCGCGATCGCTGACCCGAAGCTCTTCGGGTACACCAGCGGACAGGTCTTTGCCGCGAACGGCGGCATGTACATGGCCTGAGGCATGCAGCTGATCCTGATCCGCCACGCACTACCCGAACGCGTGGAGAGCGTGGGCGGGACGCCGGCAGATCCTCCGCTCAGCGAGGTCGGTCGCGCCCAAGCCGAGAAGCTGGCCGCGTGGTTGGCGGACGAGCGCGTGGACGCTCTCTACGTGAGCCCGATGCGTCGCGCGCGTGAGACGGTGGCCCCGATCGCCAAGGGACGTGGCCTCGAGCCGCGGGTCGTCGAGGGGATCGCCGAATTCGATCGCGACTCCGACGTCTACATCCCGATGGAAGAACTCAAGGCCCGGGACTACGACCGCTGGAAGGAACTCGTCGATGGCGGCTGGTACCTGGAGAACGATGTCGAGGGATTCCGCCGGGATGTGATCCGGACTCTCGAGGCGGTGATCGAGGAGAACCATGGACGCCACGTAGCCGTCGTCTGTCACGGGGGCGTCATCAACGCCTGGTCGTCCCACGTGCTGGGGATCGAGCGCATCTTCCACTTCGATCCGGACTACACCAGCGTGAGCCGATTCCTAGCGGCGCGGTCGGGTGAGCGCAGTCTGGCGAGTCTCAACGAGACGGCCCACCTGCGCGGCCATCCGGACCTCAATCGCTGAGGGTGCCGGGTTCGTGGGCTGCGCGATCGGGGTCGCTGGGCGGCCCGACGGTGAATCGGGCGCTTTCTGCCGGCGCGCCCATGACCTGGATCTTTCCGCCGGGGTCGCGGGACGATTCCGTAGCTGACCGACAGGCTGAGACCGGGGCATTCATCCGCAAGTTCATGGTGATCTCAGCCGAGTGCCTTCTCGATGATCTCGCGAATCTCCAGCGACTCGGGCTCCACCTGGGGCTGGAAGCGCGCGCTGACGGACCCGGAGCGATCGACCACGAACTTGGCGAAGTTCCAGGCGATGTCGCCCGGCCCATCGGGCTGGGTGTCTTCCGACGTCAGCCACGTGTAGAGGGGCGAGCGAGCGTCGCCGTTCACCTCGAGCTTCGAGAACAGCGGGAAGTTCACGCCGAAATTGTGCCTGCAGAACTCCTGGATCTCCTGCTCGCTAGCGGGCTCCTGGCCGCCGAACTGGTTGCACGGGAAGCCGATCACCGCGAAGCCGCGGTCGCGAAAGCGGTCGTGGAGACGCTGGAGTCCATCGTACTGGGGAGTCAGTCCGCATTTCGATGCCACGTTGACCAGCAGGCAGACCTGGCCCTTGAAGTCGGCCAGCGAGCAGTCCTCACCGTCGATGCTGGGTAGCGTAAAGTCGTAGAGTTTCGTCACGGTTGGATTTCCCCTCCAGCTTCTGAACTTTGGATCGTCGAGCGGCCCATCCTAGCAGAGCGGGGCCGCCGAAGCGGCGGCTTGCAGTTCGCCGGGCGGCGAACTGCGGGGCTGGGGTGGTATTTAGTCAAGTCGGCCGTTTTCCGATACACGGAGGGTCGCCGGGAGTTCGCATGCTGCGATTTTCGGGCGGGAGGGGGAACCGGTGCGATGATGCAGGCTCTTGGCGCTGTCGTCACGATTGGAAATTTGCTGCTTTGCCTGGTGGTCGGCAGCCGGCTGATCCAGCTTGGCCGCCGCACGTCGGGTGGTCCCGAGCTGAGTCTTGGCCTCTTCTTCATCGCGTACTTCTTCCTGGCCAATGCACTGAGCTGCGTGCTCTACATGGGCTGGGCCGATGCGTCGCTAACGCCACCCGAGCTGGTGCTTCGGGGACTGAGCGCGGCCTACGTCTTCTTCGCGGGTATCGGTGTCGTCGGACTGCTCCACTTCCTGCGGGTGACGTTCCGCCAGAAGCAGCGCTGGTCGCTTCCGCTCGCGGCTGTAATCGGAGCGGCAACCTTTGGCGGGGCCGTGTACTACGGACTGAGCGAGGGCTTTTCGGTTCGCGTCGTGAACGGAGCGGGATACTGGGTGTCGTTCTGCGGCCGTGTCGCGCCCTTCGTGTGGCTGGCCGTGGAGTCGTTCCTCTACTGGCGCCGCATGGAGCGTCGTCTGCGAATCGGTCTGGCGGATCCCGTGGTTTCCAATCGCTTCTTGCTGATCGGCGTCTGGAGCAGCATCGCCTTCTTGTTGGCGCTGACGGATCCGGCTGCGCGTCTGCTCTACTTCCTGCGTTCGGGAACGACCGACGTCTGGGATCCCGTCATCGGCTTGCCGATCATTCTCTGGGTGATCCCCACTACATCGCTCTTCGCGGCCCTGGGCGCCGTGGCGCTGTTCCTGGCCTTCTTCCCCCTCGAGGGCTATCGCCGCTGGCTGAGTCAGCGCAGCGTTCCTCTCGACTCCGACGCCTGATCCCGGGCCGCCGGGGCGGCGAACTGTGGGCGGCTTCCGGCGCGGCTTCCGGTCTGCTGTAGTATCGCGGACCGCCGACGGGTACGTTTTGCGCCCCGGCACACGCTTCCGTGGGGCCCTATGGAAAAGCTCATCTACCTGATCTGGGGCGAGCGAGGCTCGGACCCCGACGCCATTCGCAACCAACTCCTCGAAGACTGTTTGCCCCGGCTGCTGGAGCACGATCTCGGCGGCGTGTCCCTGTACGTGGACGACTCGGATTCCGATGTGCCTACGCCGATGCCCTGGCCCGCCGACGAGGCGCCCCTGCTGGCCGAAGTCGCGTTCTGGATCGACTGCTACGACCGACGCGGACCGCTGGAGGAGATTCTCTCCGAGGTCGGCGAGCGCCGCGCCGGCTACCTGGTGAGCGAATCGATGTACACGGACTACGGGGGTAACCGCTGGAGCCGGGCTCGCGACTGGCCGGATGGCAAGCGTTCTCCCGGCGTGTTCATGCTGACCCTGCTGGAGCAGCCGGAGCGATTGACCTATCCGGAATGGATCTCCCACTGGCACGGAGTCCAATCGCCGGTTTCGGAAGCGATGCAACCGCGTATGCGTTACGTGCGGAATGCCGTGGTCTTTCCCGTCACGCCGGAGGCTCCGAACTACAAGGGCATCGTGGAAGAGGGGTGGCCGACTCCGGAACACATCACGAATCCGGATCTCTTCTACACTGCCGAGGGCTCGAAAGAGACGCTGCAGAACAACATCACGCGCATGGTGGAGAGCGTGCAGGGCTTTCTCGACATGGACCGCATCCGCAGCGCGACCCTGAGTGAGTATCTGATCCGCTCTTGATCGGGGTTCGGATACACGCTGGATTCGGAGGCATGAGAGCGAGGAGCGCATGGGCCGCCTAGAGGGAAAGGTTGCGATCATCACCGGCGCCGCTCGAGGAACGGGCGAGATCACAGCGCATCGTTTCGTCGAGGAGGGCGCCACTGTCGTGCTGGCGGACATCCTGGACGAGCCCGGGCGGGCCGTGGCGAAAGAGCTCGGTGATCCCGCGACGTACGAGACCCTCGACGTTACCTCGGAAGACGACTGGCAGCGGGTGGTTCAGTCGACGGCGGACCGACACGGCCGGGTCGACGTGCTGGTCAACAACGCCGCCGTACTCCTGATGCGAGTGATCGAAGAAACGTCCCTGCAAGATTTCGAGCGTGTCGTCTCAGTGAATCAGACGGGCACCTTCCTCGGAATCCGCGCCGTCGTCGAGACCATGAAGGCTGTGGGCGGTGGCTCGATCGTCAACGTCTCCTCGGTCGACGGCATGAGCGCCAAGAACGGCCTGGCCGCCTACGCCTCGAGCAAGTGGGCGGTGCGTGGGCTCACGCGGGTAGCCGCGCTGGAGCTCGGCCAGTTCTGCATTCGCGTCAACACCGTTTGTCCCGAAGCGGGCAGTGCCCACATGGTTGCGCCTTACGTGCCGAAAGGCGTCGACATGGAGAAGGCCCTGGGATCCCAGCAGCCGGTCCTGGCCTATCAACGGGAACGGACCATCAAGGATCGGATCCGCGACGTGTCGAACATGATCGTATTCCTGGCGTCGGACGAAGCGGCTTCGTGCACGGGCGCCGACTTCACTGTCGATGGCGGGAACATGGCCGGAAAACTGATGCGGAAGATACCCGGCTCATGATCCACCTGTTCTGCTTCGTGACCCGGCGGCCCGACCTCTCATCGGAGGCGTTCAGCGCCCACTGGCGCGACCGGCATGGACCGTTGATTCGCGATCTTCCGCGGCTGGCACGACACCTTCGGCGCTACGAGCAGAACCCTCGTCTGGACAAGGACCCTGAGCACGGTGGCGGTCCTGGCTTCGACGGCGTCGCACACCAGATCTTCGATGCCCACGACGATTTCATCAAGTTCGTGAAGGAACCGGACTACCAGGAACACGTGAGGGCCGATGAGCAGCGCTTTCTCGACATGGGGTCCTTGAGCTTCCTGTTGACCGAAGCGCCCCGGGTCCTGATCGAGGGGGACCGCGAACGGGCCGCCGTGAAGCTCATCTCTTTCGTTCGACGCAAGCGGGGCGTCGAACGCGATGCCTTCCACCGCTGGTGGTCGGTGGAGCGCGCCGCCCGCATGCGAGACGATCCGGACCCCGTGGATCTCATCATCGCCCACCTCCAATACCCCCGAACCGAGCGCGACTACGAGCGAGATGGCGATGGCGGCTTCGATGGTGCCACCGAGCAGTGGTTTCCATCGCTGGAATCGTTCAGAACCTACTCGGCGCAGATGGCAACGAAGCCTGCCGTTGAGGCGTCAGAGACGTCGCTGCTGGATCTGAGCAAGACCCAGTGGATCGCGACCCGCAACGAGATCGTCGTCCTCGGCTGAGGTCCCGTCAGACGCACTACGAATTCGACATGCCTGAGAATTCAACTGGTTTCTAGGAAGAACCAAGTTTTATCCATGGTTTATAGTAACGAATTCGTACGCGAGCCTGACGTGTAGATACCGATATTTACGGTGTTCGTCTGGTAGGGTGGACCGAACTCTCTCGGAGGCTTCGGCCTCGCCGTCCACCCGACTGGCCGAAAGGTCTTCTGCATCAGATACGTGACCCGCGTGGGACGAGACCGCCGCCTCACAATCGGCCGTTTTGGGGCACTCACCCCGCCGCAGGCCCCCGATGGGCGCACCATAACGCCCCATACTCGGACATTGAGCCAGAACGCAGCTTGGATGCCCTATCCCGAAAATCCCTGATCGGAATGGGCGAGACCCTGAAGACCCACGCCGTGCCCGGCATGCTCTTCGTCCATCCGATGCTGTTCCGACTGGAATCCGACTATCCGTTCGCCGATCTCCACCAGCAGGTGATGGTGGCGGCAGGCAAGGCGGGCTTCGAGGCCCACGATCTCTTGCCCGTCTTCGAGGGGAGGCGCCACAAGAGTTGTGGGTGCACCCGAGCGACCAACATCCGAACGAGCTGGGTCAGGCGATTGCCGCTCGCTCTGCGGCCGAGCCGATTGCCCAGCGTCTACCGGGGTGCCCGGCTCCGGTCGATTGACGACTGGATTCGGATCACGTTCACAGGGCTGCCGGCGAAGCTGTCGAGGTGTTCACCGATGACGGCCACGCGCTGGCAGCGAATGCTGGCGTGGTCGCGGCAGCGCAGCAGCGGCAATGTTCCGCGCCAGTCGATCACGTACTCGATCTTTTCGGCGAGGACGTAGTCCATCAGCCCCCCCGCGCGGTTGGCGCGATACGCCTTGAGATTGACCACGCCGTCGAGATTCACCACGGTGCGTCCCGAGAAGTAACCGTAGATGCCCGCGTTGAAGGCCCCGATGCGGGCGTCTTCGGGCGTATTCGCTGCGATCCAGCGGGCGCCTTCGAGCTGCTGGACCACGTGGGGAGAACTCGGCTGCCAGCCTTGCGCGGTCCAGCCAAAGCCAATCAACAACACGACGAACAGGCCGACCGCGCGTTGGGCGTTCAGATGCGGAATGCGCTCCCACACAGTGACCCACCCCAGCCCAGCGCAGGCGGCCGTCAACCAGCCGGCCGGCGCGAAGTACCACTCCCGCAGCCACCAGCGAATCCCTGCGTGGATGAACAGGCCGAGCAGGATGCCGACGCCCGGCACCATCAGGATGCCGAAGCGCCGCCGGGAATCGCGCGTCAAGAGCAGCAGGCTCAGGCCCGAGAGTGCGAGCCCCCATCCGATCCAAGCGCCCAGCGGGCGGGGAACCAGATAGCGGTGGACCAGAGTGTCGGCGAAGGCCCACCTCACGATCGTCCAACCCCGGTTGAGTGCCACACCGAAAGTGTCGCCGTGCTGGGCCAGGTAGTCTGCTTGCAGCCCCTCGGCCAATGCTATGGCGCTCACCTGGACGACGGTTCCGAAGCTCAGGAGGTTCCAGATGAGCCACGGCGCGCCCCACACGCCGGATACGATTGCCGCGATCAGGATCGGTCGCAGCCGTTCGACACTGCCCGCGCGAAGCGCCAGGAAGAACAGCACCGAGATCCAGATGAATACGCTGTCGGTGCGCGCCAGCAGCATCAGCCCACCCGCGCTCCCGAAGGCCATGGCTTCAGCGAGCGAAGGCACCGACGTGCGCTGCCACCAATCCACGAAAAGCCAGACGAGTGTGGCGATGGCACATAGAGCGGGCGAGGTCTCCATCCCGTTGACGGACTCGAGCACCATCGTCGGGTGGAAGGCAACGATGCCGCCGGCGACCAGGCTTGCCGTCTCATTGCCGCCGAGGCGCCGCACAATGGCGGCCGTGAGCCCCGCGGTAGCTGCGCCAAAGACGGCGCCCAGGCTCAAGCTGACGTGGACGGCGGTCAGGGGATCACGGACGCAGGCCTGTACGCAGGCCGTGATCAGCAACCACAGCGGGTGGAAGCCGTTGGTCGGATTCGAGCCGTCGAAGCTCGCGCCTTCGCCGTTGACCAGGCGGCGAGCGATCTCGAAGTAGTAGAAGGAGTCGTCCGATAGGGCCCGGAGGAGCAAGGACTCGAGGTCGCTCCACGCGAACCAGAGTCGAAGGCCCAGGGCGGACACGATCAGCAGGACCAGCCGGGCTCGTGCATTCACGGCGCCCAGGGTCGCCCATTCGTTTGCCGGTTGCACGGGGTGGCGACACCGGCAAGGAGTTGGACCGAAGCCGAAATGCGGCCCAATTTCTCGCAATTTCCGGTGACACGCCGAACTGTGTCGCGATCTGCGGTTACCATATGAAGCCAGGGGAAGTTGCGGACACCAGCGATGAGAGGCTGCGCGTCTGTGAAAAGGAATTCGATTGCCGGGAATGACCAAGTGATTGATCGGGTGCGTGAGTCCATGGGCGCACCCCTCCTTCTTCTCCTCCTTTTCGTTTTCATCGCCTTCGCGACCGGCAAGGGGATAGGGCATTCAAGCCGCGTTTTCGCTCGACGTCCGAGTATGGGGCGTTATGTCACGTCCGGTACGGTCCGGGTACATCCTTTACAGAAGTCCAGGCACATCGTTTACACATTCTCGCTTCCGGTGATCTTACCTGTTTGCAGATCGATCCGTCCAAGGACGGTGTTGTAGTAGACGATGTTCTACACAGCATCGCCCACCTCCTCGAGTCCGATGTCCTCACCTGTAGCCCGTCAGCAGCATTCGGACTTGGAGAGGCCCTGAGCTAAGAGACACATCACGGGGTCTTTGATCCCGAGGAGAGTGTCGACATGACGAAGCAGAAGAAGCAATCCACCGAAGCGGCCGTGCGAGAGATCCGCCGCCGGACGCGCAGGAAGTTCGCACCGGAGGAAAAGATTCGCATCGTGCTTGAAGGCCTGCGCGGCGAGCAGAGCGTGTCCGAACTCTGCCGCCGAGAAGGCATCGCGGCCAATCTCTACTACCGCTGGAGCAAGGATTTCCTCGAGGCGGGCAAGAAGCAGTTGGCGGGCGGCACACTTCGTGAAGCCACGAGCGACGAAGTCAAAGATCTCCGCAGCGAGAACCGAGAGCTGAAGGAAGTGGTGGCGGAGATCACGCTCAAGAACCGCGTGCTCAAAAAAAGTCTGACGGGTCTTGGCGAGGAGGACGCCACGTGAGGCGCACGGCTTCGGAGAAGCTGGAGATCATCCGCCTGGTCGAGGGCACCGACCTGCCGGTGCAAACGACGCTGTGGCAGCTGGGCGTAGCTCGAAGCACGTTTTACGGCTGGTATCAGCGCTATGTCGAGCAGGGCTTCGACGGGCTTCACGACCAGAAGCCCGCGAAGCGGCCTCGCTGGAACGCGATCCCCGACAAGGTTCAGCAGCAGGTGCTGGACCTGGCGCTCGAGCGCACGGATCTCTCGCCCCGTGAGCTGGCCTGCCACTACACCGACGAGAAGCGGTATTTCGTGTCGGAATCGAGCGTGTATCGGATCTTGAAGGCAGCCGACCTAATCACCAGCCCGGCCTACATCCTGCTGTCGGCCTCCGATAGGTTCAAGAACCCGACGTCCCGAGTCCACGAGATGTGGCAGACCGACTAACCGGAAACTTACATACTTTCTGCTGTCGTGCGGCTGAGGTCCCGTCAGACGTTGAAGCGGAAGTTGACCACGTCCCCGTCCTGGATGATGTAGTCCTTGCCTTCGACGCGCAGCTTGCCGGCGTCCCGGCACTTGGCCTCGCTTCCGAATTCGACCAGATCCTGCCAGGAAATCACCTCGGCGCGAATGAAGCCTCGCTCGATGTCGGAATGGATCTTGCCGGCGGCCTTCGGAGCCGGTGTACCCCGGGCAAGAGGCCAGGCGCGGCATTCGTCCGGCCCCGAGGTGAGCATCGTGATGAGCTGGATGAGGTCGAAGGCCGCGCGAACGAATCGGTTCTTGGCCGGTTCCTCGAGGCCCAGGGACGCCACGAACTCCTGCTGATCCGCCTCGTCGAGCTGGGCGATGTCCATTTCGACCTGGGCCGAGAGAACGACTAGACCCAGGCCACGTTCCTTGGCCGCGGCCACGACGTCGCCAGGGACGTCTTTGCCAACATCGTCTTCGGGTACGTTCAGTACCAGCAACAACGGCTTGAGCGTGAGGAAAGCGTAGCCAGCGATCAGGTGATGTTCGGCGTCGGAAAGCTCCACCCGTCGCAAGCTGCGCTCGGCCTCGAGCTCGCCCTGGAGTCGTTCGAGCAGCTTGAGCTCACGGGGGTCGCTGCGGTCCTTTCGGAGCCTGGCGACGCGTTGCTCGATGATCTCGATGTCGGCCAGGATGGTTTCGAGCTCGAGTTCCGTGATCTCCCGCAGGGGGTCGCCCGCTGCGCCCGCGGTGTCGGGGAAGGCACGAACGACCTGGCAGAGCGCGTCCAGGTTGCGCATCGAGTTGAGCACGCCGCGGTCGAGCCCTTCTCCGGTCCCGGCTGCCAGATCGGTGAAGATGATCTCGGCGTAGGTGGTCTTCTTGGGGTCGTAGAGCTTCGCCAGGGCGTCGACACGGACGTCGGGTACCTTGACCGAGCCGAGGTTGGCCTTGTCCTTGCGTCCGCCGAAGCCGGTCTCGACAACGAGACCCGTGAGGGCACCGAATACGGTGCTCTTGCCGCTGCCCGGGAGTCCTACCAGACCGATCTTCATGGAGCGGGGACCCTAGCAAGAATTCTCGACCGGGCGTCAGGGTTTCACGACATAGAAGGCGTTGACTGGGTGGCCCAGGTCGATGGCTTCAAAGTGCGAGAAGCCGGCCTCTCGCGTCATCTGTTCTGCGAGTTCGGAATGGAAGCCCAGTGTGCCCAAGCCCAGGCCGTCGGGCTCGGAAAGGGCCGAGGACATGCATGTAAGGATCGACGTGCCGTACATCATGGATGCCATCGGATTCTTCTCGACGTTCTCCTCAAAGGTGGGGAGGGCCTTGATGTCGGCAATCAACCACGTTCCGTCATCGCGGATTGCGCTTCGGATCTCGAGCATGACGGAGGCGGGATCGGTCATGTCATGCAGACAATCGAAGGTCGTGACGAACCCGAAGCGCGCTCGCTTGGGCAGGGGCTCTTGGTGCGCATCGTGGAAGCTGGCGTTGGTCACGCCGGCCTCTGCGAGGTTCTCGGCGGCCCGGTCGAGGGCGTGGTGCGAAATTTCGTAGCCGTGGAACTCCGATGAAGGAAAGGCCTTGGCCATCTCCAGGAGGGCGACGCCAGCTCCGCAGCCCACATCGGCGACAGACATGCCGGCCTCCAGCGCGGGTACGACGCCCTCGAGCCGAGGCAGCACCAGCGGGACCAGCAAGGCGCGGAACCAGGGCGCCAGGCCGCGCTCGATACCGCGGGCGCCTTCGGGTCCCATCGCGTCGTAGGTCAGGCCGACCCCGGTGCGGAAGGCCTCGGGCAGGCGTTCGGCCAACTGGATCGTTTGCGGGAGATGGGAGAAGAAGCCGGCTCCAAAAGCCGGGTGGGAATCATCGGCGAGCACCGCGACGCCCTCGGGTGAGAGCGAGAAGCGGCCTCCTTCACGGATCTCGAGGATCCCGGCCGCTCCCTGTTGCTGCAGCCATTCCCGGATCCAACGCTCAGAAAGTCCGGTTCGCGTCGCGAAATCCACGCTGGTCACGGGGACGCCGTCGGCCAGTGCCCGGTAGAGACCCATTCGGTCTCCCAGGTAGATCATGGTCGAGGTCATCGCGCCGCTGAGCGCTCCGAAGACCTCTTTCAGGTACTCCTTGAGTCGATCGGCATCCATGCTGGAGCCGGAATCTAGCACCAGTCACCAATCGCTCGCAGCCCCGTCGGCGTACCGATACGATTGCTGGGATGAAGGTTCCCCGGATCCTCTTCCTGTATGTCGCCCGAGAGGTCGTGCTCTACATGGGAGTGGGGCTCATTGGCGTTTCGCTCGCCTTCCTGGGCCAGAACCTGCTGCGCTACCTCGGCGACTTCCTGCGGATCGGTGTCGCCTTCTCCGATGTGTTGATGGTGCTGCGCGCGATCATGGTCGTCATCATGACCTACACGATTCCGATCGGGTTCCTGTTCGGTGTGTTGGCCGGAGTCGGTCGCATGGCGAGCGACTCCGAGATCACGGCGTTTCGCACGAACAGTCTTGGAATTGGCACGGTGCTCGCGCCCGTTCTCGTCCTTTCGGTGTTGGTGTCGGCCGTAACCGCCTACCTGACCATCGAGGTCGAGCATCGCACCAAACGCCAGCTTCGGAACTTGCTGGTCTCCTCGTCTGCGGTGTGTTCTGCATCATCTACTACTGCACCGTCACGTTCTTCCAGTACTTGGCCGTCCAGGAGGTCCTGCCCGTGATCCTGGCACTCTGGTTTCCGAACCTGGGCCGAGGCGCCGTCGGCGTGGCCCTGCTGCTTCGCTCGCGCCGGATCGTCATCTGAGGCTCCCAGCGGCGGGGCGGAACCGCTCAACCCCGCGGAACGCCAGAGAAAACAGTCGATCAAGCGGTCGCGCCGATTCGCCGATGCCAACGGCGAGGTTGCGTGCAACACATGGCCAATCACAGGCAACGACAGATTGTAGAGATGCTGCGCGTTTTCGCGTGGGATTGGATCGGTCCCTCCCTGCGGAACTCGTTCCGCAGCCTGCCCTCGCGCATGGTCCTTTCCGTCTTCGCTGCGGCCATGCTGACGTCCTTGGTCGTGACCTTCATCTCCACCCGGTCGATCGAGTCATTCCTGCGTGAGAAGATCGACGAGAAGTTCCCGGCCACGCTGCGTAGCGCCGCGGAGCGGATGGATCTCTGGTACGGACAGCGAGAACTCGATGTCGTCACCTTCGCTCGCAGCGAGACCGTGATCGACAATGTGGAGCTGGTAGCTGCGGATTCTGGCAAAACCAGCCGGGCCAGCAAAGAGCTGATTCAATATCTCCGCTATGTGATCGATCGCTTCCCACAGTATCGGACCCTCATGTTGTTGGATGCTCAGGGCCGGACGCTGTTGCGCGTAGGCGACGTGCTCGATCTACCGGATTCGCTCAGGCGTCGGATGGCCAAGGTTTCAAGCTCGCAGATCGACGACGTGATCCGCTTGAACGGAGAGCGGTTTCAGGTGGCGTCCGCCTCGATTCGCGATCACCGAAAGAACGCTGCCAGCCTGCACGCCGTCCTGAGATTGCAGGTGATTGAAGATGCCCTCGAGACAGAAGCCCTGGGTGACTCGGGTCGCATCTTTGTGGTCTCAGCCGATGGGACGATCCTGCTCCAAGCCGGAAAGGGTACGCCTCGTGAGAGCCATGTGCGGGAGCTTCCGGCCGCCAACGCGATTCCGCAGATCGAGAACTACTACCACGA
>SMVB01355970.1_pt1 | contig 20762 bp, 21 predicted proteins | sample 2456461 | NCBI WGS metagenome assembly SMVB01 (sample SAMN11095934, study PRJNA526329) | marine sediment metagenome | biome: Marine sediment; feature: Surficial sediment; material: Deep marine sediment; isolation source: Hadal surficial sediment | place: Pacific Ocean | collected 2014-05 | depth...
GCCATCAGAATCGGAAAATTCCACGGGATAATCTGACCGACAACACCCAGTGGCTCGTGAACCTCCATGGTTACGGTGTTTGAGTCCACATCGGATATTTCCCCTGTTTCTGCACGGATGACACTGCCGAAATAACGAAAATGATCGACCGCCAGGGGGATATCGGCCGCCATGGTTTCCCGGATTGCTTTGCCGTTATCCCAGGCCTCCACCAGGGCCAGGTTTTCCAGATTTTCCTCAATCCGGGCAGCAATCTGGAACAGAATATTGCTGCGCTCGGTTGCGGAAGTCTTACCCCAGGCATCGGCCGCCTTCCACGCTGCTTTAACGGCCAGATCGATATCCTTGCCGTTGGATTTAGGAACTCTCGTTACGATACTTCCGTCAATAGGGGAAGGGTCATCAAAATAATTGCCGTCAACCGGGGCCACCCATTCTCCCCCAATGTAATTTTCGTATTGTTCCTTGAAAGCAGGTTTTTGGTATGACATGGAAAACTCCTTTAAATTAATATGAGGGTATTGGAGGAATCTCTGAAATATTCTGAGGTTCCTTAGTCAACTATAGCGGGATTGCAGGTATCTGAAAACAGCTCTTAAGCCCAGAGCCTCACCGCCTTGCGGACGCCCCGGTTTGTCAAACTGGTTCCAGGAAAAAGTGTCGATGTGTACCCAGGGAATATCTGCATCGACAAAATTCTCCAGGAACAATGCGGCTGTAATGCAGCCACCATATGAAGACTTGCCGCTGTTGTTCAGATCAGCAATCGGGCTCTCTATCAACTTTCGATAGGGCTGGTACAAGGGTAAAGTCCACATGGGGTCTTCGACTTCATCCCCGGCATCCTGAATGGCGTGAGCGACCTCGATGTGATTGCTGAACAGCGGTGTCAACTCAGGCCCCATCGCCACTCTGGCGGCGCCGGTCAAGGTAGCAAAATCAATCACCAGGTCCGGCATCTGCTCACAGGCATGGGCCAGTGCATCCGCCAGAACAAGCCTGCCTTCTGCATCGGTGTTACCGATTTCAACGGTCAGGCCTTTACGAGTATCAATTACGTCACCGGGACGGTAGGCGTTACCGGCCACTGAATTCTCAACAGCAGGAATCAGCAGCAAGAGACGTACCGGTAGTTTGTGCTGCATCACCAGGCTTGCCAGTGCCAGGGCATGGGCCCCGCCACCCATGTCTTTTTTCATCAAAGCCATGCCGCGGGCAGACTTCAGGTCCAGCCCGCCGGTATCGAAGCAAACACCCTTGCCTACCAATGCCAATACAGGGGCCGACTCATCGCCCCAGGTCAATTCTATCAACCTTGGCTCTCGATCGGATGCACGACCCACGGCATGAATGGCTGGATAGTTGCGCGTGAGCAGGTCCGCACCCACAATCGCATCACAATCCGCATTGAAACGGTCTGCCTGGCTGGTCACGGCCTCCGCCAACTGTTGCGGACCCATGTGTTCGGTCGGTGTATTGACCAGATCCCTGACCAGGTTCTGTGCGTCACACAGGGCGCGGGCCTGTCGATCTATATCTTCATCGAGCAGCAATTCAGCCGGTGAATGACTGAGTTTCCTGTAGCGTTCAAAACCGTAGGCAGCCAGGCCCCAGCCGAGGCTGGCCTGCAAACGCTGTTCCTGGCTCCAATCACACTGAAGGCGGTAAATCCCCTGCGGAACCTTCTTGACCAGCGGAGCCAGTTGGCCCAGCCAGCCATCTTTTTGCATCCCGAACACACAGGAAGGAGCCTCATCTCCTTCTCCCGGTAAGTTGCAAAACTGTCCCGGCCTTGCTTTGAAACCGGAAACATCCACCCATTGGCGACGATTTTGCGACAGCGCATTCAGCCAACTCTTAAAATCGGCATTTTTCAGGGGGATAAGTGTCGTTACGGGCCGGGGAGGGCTTTCTACGCTTACTGACTGATAGGACACTGCAACTCTGCCTGGATGATTAAACCACATCAGGATAAATCAGTTTCCCCGTGAGCGATACCACTCCTCAATCGATCCGGGCTCTGTAGTCCCGGCCATTTCTATAAATCCCAAGATACAGACTCCCATTCACGGCGGCGATGGCTTCGGTAAAATCGGAAAGGTCTCCTATGTCCCTGCGATTCACGCGGGTAATGATGTCTCCCGAGCGCAGCCCGTTTCTGGCCAACTGACTGCCGGACTCCAGGCCGGAAAGCAGAACACCTTTAACGCGTTCCGACCTTAGTTTGAGCGGCAAATCTTCAAATGTTGCGTGTTTCAAGCGGCGATCCACATCACCGCCGTTGATTATCTTCAGTGCTTCCACATTGAGGTTTGCCAGTTTTTTCTTCTGATTCCTGAAAAATTCCAGCGTAATGGATTCATCCAGCGGCAATTGACCTTCGAGGTTATGAAACTCCCTTGCATTGTTTACCGGATAGCCGGCAATTTCTATGACCACATCACCGGCCTGGATGCCGGCCCTTTCAGCAGCCGAATCCCTGACCACTTCTGCTACAAGTGCACCGTTGCCATCCTCCAGACCAAAAGCACCGGCTAACTCGGCGGTTAAATCCTGGACATAGATTCCCAGCGTACCGCGGCGAACCTCGCCGAACTTTGCGAGTTGATCCATGACGTGCTTTGCCATGGCGGATGGTATGGCAAAGCCGATACCTACATTGCCGCCGCTTGGTGTGAATATCGCACTGTTGATGCCCACCAGTTCACCGCGCAAATTAACCAATGCACCACCTGAATTCCCGGGATTGATCGAAGCGTCTGTCTGAATGAAATTCTGAAACTCCAGACCGCGAAATCCGGCCCGGCCCAGTGCACTGACAATTCCCGAAGTCACAGTCTGACCAAGCCCGAATGGATTACCCACTGCGATCACAAAATCCCCGACCCGCAAACTGTTCGAATCTGCCAGAGGCAGTGCCTGGAGGTCATCGGCTGGTATCCGGATCATTGCCAGGTCGGTATCGGGATCGGTACCGATCACTTCCGCCTGAAATGTTCTGCCGTCAGACAATGTCACCGAAATTTCAGTCGCTCCAGCAATAACATGATTGTTGGTCAGCACATAGCCTTGCCCGGCGTCGACCACAACGCCGGAACCCAGGCTTTGTGATACCCGCTCGCGCGGTCTGTCCGGTACATTGAAAAAGCGTCGGAAAAAAGGATCGTCCAGTAAAGGGCTGCGAATACGGACCCGGGTTTTCGTGTAAATATTGACCACGGATGGCGTAACGCGCTCCAGTACAGGAGCCAGAGTGGGTAAGGGTTCACCTTCGACGGCGAACGGCAAAGCCGCCTCTACCCGGTCCGAAGTAACGAGAGCCCCGGCCAGGCAGAGAACGGCAAATATTGAATTGATAAACTGTGACAAAGCACACTCCAGCTTGCTTGAACGATTGTTTGACCGGAATCCGACCGATAGGTTCTGACCGGATTCCGGTCATGATATCAGCAACTCATGGAACCGAAAACTTGCCATTTCAGCCAAAACCGGATATACAGCCTTGAAAGAATGAGCTTGGCACTAGTGCTCCTTCAAGGTGATAACTACGGATTCAGAGGGAAATGGACCTGCAACAACTCGTATTGCGGACTGACGTAGCGGGAATGCCGTTGGAATGGATCGGCTACCAGGATGCGGTTCGCCTGATCTCCCTGGACCAGGTTTGCTATTCACTGGGAAGATTACTGTACGAAGTTCATGGTGGAATCAATGCCATCAGCGGCAAACAGAGCGTGATCGAAGTCAATGCCATCATTGCCAGTCATGGCCATCATTCGCACGCACACTTGTTTTCGGAAGCATACACACCGCCCCTGAGCAACAAGGCTCTGTTTCGTCGTGATCAGTCTTTGTGTTTGTATTGCGGTGAACAATTTCCGAATTTCTTGCTCTCGCGGGACCACGTAAAACCCCTCAGCCAGGGCGGCACAGATAAATGGGGCAACGTGGTTACCGCGTGCAAACGCTGCAATAACCACAAAGCAGCGCTCACACCCGAGCAGGCCGGCATGGAATTACTCGCCATTCCATTTACACCAACGCATGCCGAATATGTGTACCTGCAAGGCCGCAGTATCCTCGCAGATCAAATGGAGTTCCTGCTGGCTCACTTCCCGCGAAAAAGCGTTCTGCGTCAACGTGTTGAGCAGGGGGGTGAATTGCTGAACTAGAAGGATGCCGGCAGCCTGATTGACTTGATCGATCTGTGGCCAGTTAGCTTCTCAGGCAGCGTTGCCTCAACATACCCCCAAAATCCAGGTCATCAAACAGGCGGTTAAGCCTTGCTTCATCTACCGCATTACGTCTTACTTCCGGTGCCGCCAGCGCTGATTCCACCGTCGTTACAAGCCCGGTCAGTTTTCTTGCCAGCTCAGCCGCACCACGGTTATCCGCCAGTTTTCTCTGTAGCGATTTCGCGCCCCTGATCTTAAGGTGCTGAACTTCTTCGAGTCGCTCGTACAAGCTGTCCAGGTCTCCAAAGTGTGCCAGCAAGGCTGAAGCGGATTTCGGCCCGACACCGGGCACTCCGGGAATGTTGTCCACGGAGTCTCCCATCAGAGCCAGGTAGTCCGCCATCTGCTCCGGCATGACGCCGAATTTTTCGGCCAACTGGCTGGCATTGAGCTTTCGATTTCGTGCGTAATCCCACCAGTGATCGTCATCACCAATGGCTTGCGCCAGGTCCTTGTCACTGGTCACGACGCAAATGGAATGCCCGCGCGCGCGCCAATATTCCGCCAGGGTTCCGATCAAATCATCGGCTTCAAATTGCGGGTCAGAAAAACACTGGAGACCCATGGCTTCAGCGACCGACCGGGCCCAGGCGAACTGCCGTTTCAGTTCAAGCGGCGCCGGCTCACGATTGGCTTTGTACTCCGGGTAAATTTCATTTCGATAGCTGGTGGACAGGGACTCGTCAAAAGCGATTGCTACATGCTCGGCCGCGGTTTGTTCAAGTAAACTGCAAAGGAACCCTGAAAACCCATAAACGGCATTGGTGGATTCGCCTGCCAGGTTGACAAAATCGTCTGACATGGAATACCAGGCACGAAAAATATAGATGCTGGCATCAACAAGGTAAACAGGGGAAAGACTCACTGAATGTTCTCGATCTTTTCTTTAATTCTCCGCATTTCAGCCGATTCAATTGAATCATCCGGTTCCAATGGCGTCTTCATCACTTTCACCGGTTGATTTTCGCCCGTGTTGGCAAAGTAATACACATCCTCGCCCCTAATGGTTCCGAAAGCGGGCCGATCAAATTCAGCAAGTGCAATCGCCAGCGGTGTGAATTTGGTGACAGCAGATCCATCGGCATTCAGTTCGAGACGCATGATGCGTTGCGGTTGGAAGCCATTTTGAATCATAACCAAAAACCCTTCACTGTAAAATAAACCCGAAATTGCGCCCAGGTTCAAATCATCAGGAACAGCCAGCATGGCGGACGTTTGATTCGCCGGGTCCACAACCAGAATACCCATGTCACTATCGGCAACATACAACTTGCCATTATCCGGAGACACGGCAAGGTCACGAATGCCAACAAGCGTATGGTTGCCGATGAATGGTATCAATTGCTGCCCCTGCGCAGTCTTGCGAAAAACGACAGCCTGGGCCAGGTCGGCAACATAAATGTCACCATCTCCTGAGACAGCGATGGGACCCAGCTCATGAACCTGGCCATCCGATGGCAGATCGAATCGACCTTTCAATTTGAGTGTCTTGAGGTCAAATTCAAACAAGGCACCGCGCCCCTTATCGGTATCCCGGTATGCGGAAAAAGCGGGAACTGCAGCACTGGATATCCACAGTCGATTGTTTTCACTGTCAGCGAAAAGCCCCCGGATGGCCCACAGGCCGTTTTCATCATTGGCCTCGATTAAAACGCGTTCGGACCCATCCTGGGAGAGTGCAATCACTGAACCCGTGTTTTCGGTTCCCACCAGGAAAAGTTCACGGCTTTCATCCCAACTGATAGCGGACAGGCCGGCCTGTTCAGCAGACAATGTGAATACTACATCCCCCCGTCCATTTGGCGCTCCTGCATCTGTCATGAGATCGCTCAGATAGGTCCACACCTCGGTGTTACGAATACTCTCGGTATCGGGATTTTGACTGAGGTCATTGGCAAGCCCTTGCCGCTGCATTTGCAGCATGTAGTGATAGGCTGTCCTTTGCCTCCCAACCAGCGCACAGGCAGCGACAATATTTTCCAGGTACCTGGGTTCATAGGGTCGCAATTCATGTAACTTCATATTGGCCACGTAATAACGCACGTATTTTTCATCGGCGTAGGACTGGCGGGATTTTTCCTCGAGCTCCTCAACACTTTCAACTATTTTTATCTTTGCCGGCGCTTGTGAACCAGCCTGATGTCCTTCAGAACTCGCCTGCTCGGACTCTGGCGATTGCTGCGCCTGCAAAGAAACCGTCAACAAAAGAACTGACAATGCAGCGATAACGCTGACCCTATTGATTCTTGACATGTTTTTTCCTGCACCTTAATTTTGGACATTGGCTCACTTTGAGCGGATGCTTGGTAAATGGTTCCATAGCAGTGGTAGGTAGCGCATAAAAGACACATTCAAGTCTCACTGGCACATGGCCAGCTTGTGAAGCTACAATCAGTTAATTCTACCAAATCCTCAGGAAATCAATCGATGAACAATGACATCACACATTATACGGGCAGATACTTGAGCCTGATGGAGCGGGACGGCTGGGAATTTACCAGCAGGTGTAACGCCAGCGGCGTGGTCGTCCTGGTCCCGGTTACCGACGCAGGCGAAATTGTTTTGGTGGAACAATTTCGCAAGCCCATTGGTAAAAACACGATTGAACTTCCGGCGGGGCTGGTTGGAGATCACGAGGACCCGGATGAGTCCATCATGGTAGCGGCCAGGCGGGAGTTGCTCGAGGAAACCGGTTTTGAGGCAAGGAAACTGGACTTCATAATGGAGTGCCCGGGTTCAGCCGGAATGAGTGACGAAATCCTAAGCTTCGTGATGGCTACGGGACTGCGCCGGGTCGGTTCAGGCGGAGGCGACGGCAGTGAAAATATCACCGTACACATTATCCCTGTCGATGAAGTTGATCACTGGCTGCGGGAAAAACAGTCGGTAGACACAACCATGGATCCCAAGATTTACTCGGCTCTGTATTGGCTCCAGCTCGATGCTCTTACATCACGGCGTTACTGAAAATACCCGCCCGAACGCCAAGCAGGTAAATACAAGTGACGATGATCATTAACCAGGTTAGTGCTATTCCGTATTTCCGATAATTATTGGCGCTCCCCGGTTGCTGTATCCCATAGGCATGAAGCAGTCGGCCCACCAGCAATGAGGCTCCCAGCAAATGCAACAACCAGGATGTTGCGGCAGCCGATTCAGCGAGCATCAACAAAATAAGCGCAAACGGCACGTATTCAATGAAGTTGCCCTGTGCGCGAATGGCAGATTCAAGACCGGACACGTCTCCCGCGCCCAATGAAACACTCTCGCGCAGACGAACTCTTGAAACACCCCAGGACAACATGAGCAGCAAAATACCAAGCAAGGCAGCGTATATCATTGTTACAGGATAAGGCATCGGAATTCTCCTGGAGGTCTTGTGGGTCCGAAGGAAACTGTATCACAGCTTTAAACAAGTCTTGACCGCTGTAAGGGCACGGTTCAACATGATTTTTTTAATGGATGAAGCCATGCTGAATTATAAAACCATCCTCATTTGGATCATCGCAATATCAAATGCAGGTTTAACTGAAGTCGCGTTTGCCGATACCAGCCCGCCGGTCGCGATCGCCATCCATGCCGGCGCAGGCACCATCAGCAAAGAGGACTTTACCGCAACACTTGAGCTGGAGATTCGCGACACACTCAAGAAAGCCGTCCTGGCGGGCTATGAAATTCTTTCCTCCGGAGGGTCCAGTTTGGATGCGGTCACCCGGGCCATCACCATTCTGGAGGACTCCCCGCATTTCAATGCCGGCCGGGGCGCCGTTTTCAATGCCCAGGGCAAACATGAACTCGACGCCTCCATCATGGACGGCTCCGGGCTGGAAGCAGGTGCGATTACAGGCGTTCACAACATTCGCAACCCCATCCTTCTGGCACGAAAAGTCATGACGGATTCTGTTCACGTGATGCTGATGGGCGAAGGAGCACAGGTATTCGCGCGGGCAAAAGGCATTGAGTTTGCCGATGATGATTATTTTTTCACTGAGCGCCGTTGGCAGCAATTACAGAAAGCCAAAAAAGAGGCGAAACAGGAAGCACTTTACCGCCCAGAGACCATGGATCACTGGATGTCCACGGTCGGGGCCGTTGCTCTTGATATCCACGGTAACCTGGCCGCTGCCACATCCACTGGTGGCATGACCAACAAACGCTGGGGCCGGGTTGGAGATTCACCCATTATCGGCGCAGGCACCTATGCCGATAACCGGTCCTGTGCCGTCAGCGCGACGGGGCACGGGGAGTATTTCATCCGCGCCACCGTGGCCCGTGATATCTGTGCTCGTGTGCAGTACCAGGGTCTGGACCTGGCCGCTGCAGCAGATGCCGTTATTCATGGACAACTGCGGGAAATGGGAGGTGACGGTGGCATCATCGCCATCGATCCGAAAGGTGAGCTGGCACTTACGTTCAATACGGCCGGGATGTATCGCGCGAGCGTCGATGTCGAAGGAAACCTGGATGTCGAGATTTACAATTCTGAATAAAGTTCGGCCCGCAGGCGCCAGGCTTCCCATTGGGTTCAGGTTCAGAGAACCTGAACCCGGCCCGGAGCGACATGGCGCTCGGAAGCGGAGGCGGTTGGCTGTCTTTGCTTTAACAGCACGGTCTCTGCGTCCACATCTGGTTTCTAAATATGCGGGGCCGGGTTGAGTCGCTGCCACAGCAGCATGCTGGCATTTGCGCGGTTCAGCGTGTAGATGTGAAGACCCGGTGCACCGCCCTCCAACAAGCGCTCACACAGTGACGTGACAACGTCCAGCCCGAATTCACGGATGGATGCGCCATCACCACCAAAGCCTTCCAGGCGGCGGCGGATCCATTGCGGTATTTCTGCTCCGCACATTTCAGAGAAACGGGAAAGTTGCTTGTAGTTGGTGATCGGCATGATACCGGGCGTGATTGGAATATCGATTCCCATGCGGCGGCAGTCATCTACAAAGTAAAAATAACTGTCCGGATTATAAAAATACTGAGTGATGGCCCCGTTTGCCCCGGCCTCCACCTTGCTTTTGAAGTGAAATAATTCAGATTGCGGTGATGAGGATTCGGGATGGAAATCCGGGTAACAGGCAACCTCAATATGAAAGTGATCCTCAAACTCCTCGCGCACGTACGCAAGCAGTTCATTGGCGAACTGGAACGGTCCCGGGCCGGTCATGCCATCGGGCCGGTCTCCGCGAAGTACGACCAGGCGTGTAACACCCTTGTCACGGTAGGACTCCAGGATTTCACATAACATTTCCCGATTTTGCGCCATGCAGGAAATATGCGGGGCAACTGGAACACCTGAGCCCTTTATCAAATCTTCCACCGTCTCGCGGGTCGCGTCGAGGGTGGACCCGCCGGCACCAAAGGTGACGGAAAAGTAGGCCGGATCGAGGTGGGACAATTTCTGCCAGGTGGATTCCAGGATCAGTCGCTGTTCCGCGTTTCGGGGCGGGAAGAACTCGAAGGAAATGGATGGGGGGTTCATGATGGTTATGCGCCTGATGCAGCGGGCCCTGCATCAGGCGCGTTTCACCTGATCAGTACCGGTAATGCTCCGGCTTGTAGGGCCCTGCGACATCCACGTTGATGTACTTGGACTGGTCCTCCCGAAGCTCGGTCAGATGCACACCGATGCGCTCCAGGTGCAGTCGCGCCACCTTTTCATCCAGGCGCTTGGGCAATACGTAGACCTCGTTCTCATAGTCATCACCCCGGGTCCACAACTCAATCTGTGCCAGCACCTGGTTGGTGAAGGAATTGGACATCACGAAACTGGGGTGGCCGGTCGCACAACCCAGGTTGACCAGGCGGCCTTCCGCCAGCAGGATGATCCGGCGACCGTCCGGAAAGATGATGTGGTCTACCTGGGGCTTGATGTTTTCCCAGCCATACTGCTTCAGGCTGGCCACATCGATCTCGTTATCAAAATGACCAATGTTACAGACGATGGCCTGGTGCTTCATTGCAGCCATGTGGTCGTGGGTGATGACATGGTAGTTACCGGTTGCGGTAACAAAAATGTCGGCTATCGGAGCGGCCTCTTCCATGGTCACTACGCGGAAGCCTTCCATCGCTGCCTGCAAGGCGCAAATCGGGTCGATTTCGGTAATCAGGACCGTAGCACCCAGGCCTTTAAGGGACTGTGCACAACCCTTGCCCACGTCACCATAGCCGGCGACAACGGCAACCTTACCGGCAATCATGACGTCCGTGGCGCGCTTGATACCATCCACCAGGGATTCACGGCAACCGTAGAGGTTATCGAACTTGGACTTGGTTACCGAATCATTGACATTGAATGCCGGAAACGGCAGCTCGCCGTCTTTAGCCATCTGGTACAGGCGTTTTACTCCGGTTGTGGTTTCCTCGGTCACACCCTGGATCTTTGCCAGTGCCTTCGTGTACCAGCCATGGCGTGTATCCAGCCGTTTACGAATTGCATTGAAGAGGGAAACTTCCTCTTCACTCTGTGGATTGTCCAGCACGGAAGCATCATTCTCAGCCTTCGCACCAAGGTACAAAAGTATGGTGGCATCACCACCATCGTCCAGGATCATGTTGGCGAAATTCTCATCGCTGTCTTCATGGCCCTGGCCCCAGTCGAAAATCCGGTGGGTAAACTCCCAATACTCATCCAGAGTCTCTCCTTTATAAGCAAATACCGGTGTGCCGCCGGCCGCAATGGCTGAGGCCGCATGATCCTGGGTCGAATAGATATTGCAGGAAGCCCAGCGCACTTCAGCACCCAGGTCCTTCAGTGTCTCGATCAGCATGGCGGTCTGGATGGTCATGTGGAGGCTGCCCGCAATGCGCGCACCCTTGAGTGGTTGCTCCTCGCGATATTCCTCACGCAGGGCCATCAGCCCGGGCATTTCGCTCTCTGCGATCGCAATTTCCTTGCGGCCAAAATCAGCCAGGCTGATATCCGCCACGTAATAATCATGCTTGTTCAATTCTTCAAGTACAGCGCTCACTGCTTATTCTCCTGTAAAAATTAGTCTTTAAAGTCCGACTGCAGATTTTATGCGTTCGACATGGTCAAGGGCTTCCCAACTCACGTTCAGGTCTTCCCTGCCCATGTGGCCATAAGCTGCCAGTGGCAGGTATATAGGTTTTATCAGATCAAGCATGCGGATGATGCTGTAGGGCCGCAGATCAAATTCCTGCCGTATCACCTGCTCGATCCTTGTGACCGGAATGTGTTCGGTACCAAAAGTTTCCACACTGATGGACGTGGGTTCCGCCACACCAATGGCATAGGAAACCTGGATTTCAATTCGGTCGGCCAGACCGGCAGCAACGATATTCTTTGCCACGTAACGACTGGCATAAGCCGCTGATCGATCAACCTTGGATGGGTCCTTACCGGAAAATGCGCCGCCACCATGGCGAGCCATACCGCCGTAGGTATCGACAATGATTTTGCGACCAGTGAGGCCCGCATCGCCAACCGGGCCACCCACTTCGAAGCGTCCGGTGGGATTGATGTGATACTTGGTATTGCCGTTCAGCCATTCCCCTGGCAGCACCGGCTTGATGATTTCCTCCATCACCAGTTCGCGCAGATCTTCCTGGGAACTCTCGGCGTTGTGTTGCGTTGAAAGCACCACCGCATCAATGCCGACCACCTCAGAGTTTTCGTAACGGAATGTAACCTGGCTCTTGGCATCGGGGCGCAGATGCTGACGGCCATCATCCGTGGTTCTGCGAATCAACGCCTGGCGTTTGACCAATTCGTGCGCGTAATAGATCGGGGCCGGCATCAACACGTCCGTTTCGTTGGTCGCGTAGCCGAACATCAAGCCCTGGTCACCAGCGCCCTGATCTTCGGGCCGGCCACGGTCAACCCCACGAGTGATATCGGGAGATTGCTTGCCAATGATATTAACGATGGCGCAGGTGTTTCCGTCAAACCCGACTTCAGATGAATCGTAGCCAATATCGACGATTACCTTTCGAATCAGGCTTTCAAGGTCAACCCACGCGCTGGTGGTGATTTCGCCGCCGATGATCGCCACTCCGGTTTTGATGAAGGTTTCACAGGCCACACGTGCCGCCGGATCCTTCTCGATAATGGCGTCAAGCACCGCATCAGAGATTTGATCCGCCACTTTGTCCGGATGGCCCTCGGAAACCGATTCGGATGTAAACAGGTAACTGTTCATTGGTTCAAAACCTCACAATATATCTTTCAATCAGGATAAGGAGATATATGATACCTGCAGTGCGGTAGAATTGCACCCATTGCCTGAAAAAACTCCAATTCAACATCACTTTCTTGTATTTCGGCCGCTGAGGAGTTTTCAAGTAATAGGGCGCCCCGCTGTCAATATATTGTGTGTCGGCGGGTTCTGTGCATAATAGGTCCTTGCCCATCACCGGGCTGGTTTTTTACGTTTATGGGAGACGTAGCTGATGACAGAACCACTGGTCATGAACAACGTGATGCTCATTTCGGGCATCATTCTCGCGGTCACCTTTGTCGGAATATTTACCGAAACCGTGCATGGCTTCCACCGCGCGAAGTTTGCCATGCTCGGGGCCCTCACGATGATTGTCGTTGGCCAGTACTTTGAATTTTATGATTCTGCGCTGGCATTTGCCGCCGTGGACTGGAACGTTGTTTTCCTTCTGGGCTGCATGATGGCAATCGTTTCGATCATGATTCCGACCGGTGGTTTTGAAGTCATGGCCAATTACATGGCCCGGATCAGCAAGGGGCGTCAATTCTATTTACTGTTCCTGTTGGGTACAGCGGTTACCGGGCTTTCACTGTTGCTTGACAACGTCACTACGGTGGTCATTTTTGGACCGCTGATTATTCTGATTGCACGGGCCATGAAAGTGACCCCGATACCTTATTTGCTTGCCGCAGCCCTGCTGTCTGACACCGGCGGCGTGGCGACACTGGTCGGTGACCCACCGAACCTGATGATCGGCTCAGCCAAGGGAATCGATTTCAATACGTTTTTCATTCACATGGGAGGTATCGTTTTTGTGGCCTGGATTGTAGTCCTGTTCACTTTGAAATTTCTTTTCCGTAAGGAACTGGCCATCGTACCGGAAGGCAAGTTTCATGAAAAAGCTGAATACAAAGACCGCAAGCTGTGGAATCAGAGCGTCGGGGTATTGGGCATCATGGTTGTGCTGTTTATCGTCCATCATCAGATTGGCTGGGAACCCTGGATGGTGTCGGCCGCCGGTCTGACCATGTTGGTATTTATTGCGCGGCATGTAGAAATGGATCATGCCATGGAAGATGTCGAGATTCCGCTGCTGATTTTTTTCATCTCCCTGTTCATCCTGGTAGGTGGTGTCGAGAACAGCCACTTTCTGCAGTACCTCGGGCAGTTCATTATTCCCTATGTGCAGGAAGATCTGCTGGTAGCGACCCTGGTGCTGATGTGGGTAGCGGCAATACTTTCGGCAGCCATCGATAACATTCCGTTCACCGCAGCAATGATCCCGATCCTGCTCGGCATGGAGCAAGCCGGTATCCACATAGCGCCCCTGTGGTGGGCGCTGGCGGTGGGAGTGGGCATGGGTGGCAATGGCACGCATATCGGCTCGACAGCCAATGTGTACATCGTGACCATTTCCGAACGCCTGGCCAAAAGAGAGAATGATCCCTCACTGGCGATTACACCCTGGATCTGGTTCAAGTATGGAACACCGGCAATGCTGCTCACGCTGATCGTTTGCACTGTGATCTTCTATTTCTTTTTTGACTTTTTCAACGCTCCCATCCCGGTCGTTGGCGGGTCGGCACACTGAACGGCAAATTGAACCAGGCCCCGGAAATCGCAGAATAAAATATGGTCCATGAGCCCCAAAGCCCTCGAGCCAAATTGATTCGTGAGGCTGCGGTGCTGCAAATCAAATTGATCGCTGACGGTTTCCGGGACGCCATACTGATCCCCGTGTCCCTCTTTGCCGCACTGGTCGGCGTGCTACGGGGTGGTGACGAGGCAGACCGTGAATTCCGCCGGGTCATCAAACTGGGCCGCCGCAGTGAGCGCTGGATCAACCTGTTTGGTCAACAGCGCCCCCTGGGTAAGCCGCACCCTGCCGACTCCATTGACACGGTATTGGGACAGGTGGAAAGCGCGTTGGTCACACAGTACAAAAAAAACCGCAAAAAAAAACCAAGCGAATAACCGTAGGGTGGGTAATTCCGTTGCCCACCGCTTTTCAATTTATTTGATATGCAGCTTAGTACGAGCCAGCGATGTACTGGGAGAGCTGTTCTACTTCGGCTTCCTTGTCCTGCAGCATGTGCTTGACCATATCACCCAGAGAAACAATACCGACCATGGATTCCTTATCCATTATGACCAGGTGCCGGCAACGGCATTCCGTCATGGTCTCCATGGCAACGTGAACCGACTCGCCGATGTCAACGGTTATCAGCGGGGATGACATGACTTCAGCCACCTCTGTGGTTGCTGAAGAGAGGCCCTTGAGTGCTATTTTCCTCATGTAGTCCCGTTCGGTAAAAATACCAAGAGGCTGGCTGTCATCTTGAATGACAATTGCGCCAATATTGGCCTCGGACATGGTATTGATTGCATCCAGGACTGAAACGCTACTGTTGACGGTAAGGACTGCGCCCCCTTTGCGACCGAGAACATCGTGAATCGTGGACATAAGCTTCTCCAATTCCTGCCTGATTCAATTCTATACCGAACAAGCGGAATTACAACATTTCAGTCCTTGCGCCTGGAAACAACGGTATATTCCGCATCAATCACTTTACGTTTTAGTTTCGAATCCGAAAGGGGTGCATCATTCTCAGGTGAGTGGTGCCGCATCCACCACAAACGCAAGCGGAAGCTCAGCCAGAACACCAGCCCGATGCCGAATGCCAGGGCCAACACGATCAGGCCAAAGAACAACGCTGCAGCAAGCGCCACCACGGTCATCACAACAGCGAGTAATCGCGACAGGGGGCTCATCGGGGATGAATTAATATAATATTGCATACAAATTTACTCTCGCTTTCCCGATAGATAGGTCCTCACAGTGGAAGAGTCAATGATGATCCAGTTGTGCAAGCTTGACGAAGTCAGTACAAAAGGCAGGGAAATCCGCGTCGATGCTCACAAAAACCCCTTTTTCCTGATGCTGTTTCGGGTGGAGGACAAGATCATGGCTTATCGTAATATCTGCCCCCACCAGGGCCTCAGTTTAAATTGGGCCCCCGATCGATTCCTGGTCAGCGATGACGGCATGCTGATTTGCGCTCACCATGGCGCAGCATTCGATTTATCCAACGGGAAATGCCTGCAGGGGCCATGCGAGGGTTCGAGCCTGCAATTGATCGACATCCTTGTCAAGGACGACGAAGTCTGGCTTAAGCACATGAATGATTGAAGCTGCTTGTGAGCAGCCTTAGTACATCAGGTTCACTACGGTCAGCATGACAATGATGAAAATCACGCTCATGCCACTACCGGCGCGGATGAAATCTGCAACACGGTAACCTCCCGGGCCCATAATCAATGCGTTCACCTGATGTGTTGGCAGGATAAAGGCATTGGAAGTAGACAAGGCGACAATCAGTGCATACATGGTGGGATTTGCGCCGGTGGCGAACGCAATGCTCACGGCGATCGGCACCAGGATAGTCGTTGCGCCCACGTTGGACATGACCAGGCTGAATACCGTGGCCAACACCGCCAGGGCGATCTGGATGGCGATTTCGGGAACGTCCCCCAGGACCACCATGATTTCCTGAGCGATCCAGGCCGCTGTCCCGGTTCGTTCCATCGCACTACCGAGCGGAATCAGGCTGGCCAGCAGGAAAACCGTTTTCCAACTGACCGCACTGTAAGCCTCGTCCATGCTCAGCACACCGGTCAAAACCATGCCCATTGCACCCACCAGTAATGAAATGGACAGCCGGTAGTCGGTCAAAACAATCATGCTGATTGAAATACCAAAAAACACCAGGGCATGGGCTACTTTTTGAGGGCGCTGTTCTTCCTTCGGGATTTCCGTTGCAACGATAAAGTCACGTTCCCGGCTGACCGCAGAGAGATCTCGCCAGGTGCTGTGGGAAACCAGGCAATCACCCGTTTCCAGTTCCATGTCGCGGATCTGATCGGTGAGAATTTCCCCCCGGCGATTGATGGCCAGCACACTGATTCCGTAGCGTTTGCGCAAACGAGCGTTCCCTACCGTCTGCCCGACAAACTTTGAGCCTGGAGGAATGACAACCTCGGAAATACCTGCCCGGCTGGGATTGAACAGGCCACCGAAAGTTCTCAGGCGGGGTTGGACGCGACACTGGTTATCCAGTGCGAAGCGCCCGACAATATCACGCGTCCCCATCACACCCAGGATGGTTCCCACCCAGATCATTTCATCTGATGGTGGTGCCAGCCGTGGTTCCTCGGTATTGCGGATGGCCAGCAGAATAGGCGCATTCTCTATTTTCTCCGCTTCGCCGATTTTCATTCCAACCAGGGGACTGTCGACGGTCACCAGCAATTCGTATACATCTCCCTTGATTCCGTAAACATCGGCAAAATAGGTCTTTGTCTTGGCGGGGGTACCGGTGGACTTTTCCTTCGGTACAGGCAGAAGGTATTTACCCCCCACCAGAAAATAAAGGATACCGACCGTGAGCAATGCCAGGCCAACCGGCATGACATCAAAGAGCTGGAATGTTTGTAGCGTTTCAACGCCAGGCGGTAATGACTTGTTGGCGTTTTCAATCAGGTCGTTGAGCAAAATGAGCGGGGAGGAGCCCACCATCGTCAAGGTACCACCCAGGATGGCGCAAAAGCCCATGGGCATCAACAGTCGGGACGGGGGAATCCTGGTCCTGCTTGAAATTCGTGACATGACCGGCATGAATAGCGCAGTGGCCCCCACGTTTTGCATCATGCCTGAAATTAATCCCACCGTACCGGACACCAGGGGGACAATTCTGCTGGCGGTGTTACCACCCACTTTGAGTATGTAAGCCGCTACAACGGTCATGACGCCGGTCCGGTCCAGCCCCGCGCCCAGGATCATGACCGCAATAATGGATAAAACCGCGTTGGAAGCGAAACCATTGAACAATTCGGTTGGCGGCACCAGACCAAGCAGACCGATCGCGACCATGACCAGGATTGCGGCAATGTCCACGCGCAGCAATTCCGAAACGAATAAGCCGATGGTAGCTGTTAGTACGACCAGCACCAACATCATGTCGCCCGTTAAAGTTAAGCCGGTTTCCATTCAGTGCCCAGTGTTGAAAGCCCTTATAAAGATCTGCCCCGCTATCCTAACGCGAGCGGGAACTCGAAACCATTGTTAGGAGCACTCTCAACCCTTCCTGAAAAGCAGGTCCCTTACCTGGTGCCCCAGTCGTTGGCCTCGACTTTCGTACTTGGTCTGCGGGCGCCATTCCGGTTGGTCGCAGAAATCCCGGGTCGATGACAGGTTTTTAAAATCGCTGGATGACGTCATCACTTCCAGCATGAATTTCGCGTAAGGCTCCCAGTCTGTCGCCAGGTGCAGTAAAGCACCTGAACGCATCCTGGAAGCCAGCAATGCGATTAATGAAGGCTGGATAAGCCGCCTTTTATGGTGCCGCTTCTTTGGCCAGGGGTCAGGGAAGTAAATTAATACGCCGGCCAGCGACTCCTTCGGGACCCGCTCATTTAAAAACACCACGACGTCATCGTTGGCGATGCGGATGTTGCTTATCTCATGTTGTTCCATTTTCAGCAACAGGTGCCCAACGCCTGGCTGGTGCACCTCCACGCCCAGAAAATTTTTCTCGGGGCTGGACTGCGCCATGCGCCAGGTTGCATCCCCATTTCCGAAGCCGATCTCCATGATTACGGGAGCCTCATTTCCAAAAAGCGCTTTGAAATCAAGTATTGATTCGGCCTCACCAATTCCATACCGCGGCCAATACTCATCCAGCGCCCGTTTCTGCCCCTCGGTCAGACGCCCGCCTCGTAATACAAAACTGCGTACGGGCCTCCTGCCGGCCTGTTTTATTTCGGTTGATTTGCTCACGTTTGAAAAACTGCTGACTCAACTGTGGAATCGAAGCTCAATTGTATAATGACAAAACAGCAGCAACAAACAAGACGGAAGAATAAAAAGCCGCACGTACTTAACTCCAGGATGAAATCACCATAAGTCAACAACTAGTGTAGTTTCCTGTATTAAGTGACGAGGGCATCAAATTGGGGGCCTCAATAGTGCCGGAAAACCCGGGAAAACCCCATCAAATTTTCAGGCAATACTTGAAATTCAATCAAAAAATGCCCACTCTGCATGGCATGAGTAAAGAAGATGAGCTGACTACCCTGGGCTACCTCGAACGACAAGTGTTGATTGCCATGCCGGGAATGGTGGATGGAAATTTTGCCGGCAGTGTCACTCTTTTGTGTCAGCACAATGACGAAGGAGCGATCGGCATCACCATCAATCGTTTATCCGATTTTTCCCTGGGCGAAATTCTTGCCCAATTACACATCGACTGCAACGATGAGTCGATTCGGCAAATGCAGGTACTGGAAGGCGGCCCGGTAGCACCGGACCGGGGTTTTGTGATCCATTCCCCCCAGGAAGGCTACGAATCGAGCATGAAGGTTGGGCCGGACATCATGGTAACCACCTCACGCGATGTGCTGACCGCGGTTGCCGAGGGTAACGGGCCGGATAAGTACATTGTCGCACTGGGCTACGCCGGCTGGGGCGGCGGACAACTGGAAGGTGAATTGCGGGAAAATGCCTGGCTGACCGTGCTGGCTGACAGCGACATCATTTTTGATATGCCACTGCCCAAACGCTTTGATGGAGCGCTGGGGCGCCTTGGAATCAAAGTGGATCGATTGCATTCACAAGGCGGTCATGCCTGATACAGGGGACAACCATTTAGGGCATCGTATTCATGGCTATATCCTCGGTTTTGATTTTGGCCTTCGCCGTATTGGCGTAGCGGTGGGTCAATTCACCACCATGACGGCCACCAGCCTTGAAACAGTCGGCCACGGAACAACTCCGGATTGGGCTGCCGTTGACCGCCTGGTTCGCGAATGGAAACCGGCCTTGCTGGTAGTGGGTTTGCCACTGAACCTGAGAGGCGAGGAGACCGACATGTCCCGCGCCGCCAGAAAATTTGGCGCCAGTCTCGAGGATCGTTATTCGCTGGATATCAGCTTTTCGGATGAGCGCCTTACTTCACACGCAGCCGAAAGCAGGTTCGCAGAACTGAGGTCCCAGGGACGCCTGAAAAAGAAACATGCCCGGCAACTTGATGCTGTGGCAGCCCAGATCATCCTGGAAAACTGGATACAGTCCAGCCCCGGGAAGACTATGAAGAAGGGAGTGAATCGTGGCTGACGAACTGAATCATTTTACTGAAATAGAACATTGCAGCCGCGATCAACTGGAAGATCTGATCCATATGGCGATCGAAATCTCCATTGATCCGGCTCCTTTTGAAAACCGGCGCGAGGGGAAAATGCTGGTGAACCTTTTTTACGAGCCCAGCACCAGAACCCGGGTCTCATTCGAGGTTGCAGCCAAGCGCCTGGGCATGCATGTCGTCAATGTGACCGCTACCGGCAGCTCGGTAGAAAAAGGCGAGACACTCGCGGACACCTTTCACACCATTCAGGCCATGAAACCGGATTGCATCGTGGTGCGGCATCCTGAAGAAGGAAATGCCCGGAAACTGGCAGCTCTCGCGGAACCGGGAATACATGTAATTAACGCAGGGGATGGCATGGCGGCGCACCCAACGCAGGCGCTGCTGGATGCAGTCACATTGAGGCAACATGTCGACAGCTTCGAGGACCTCATCCTGGTCATGGCGGGCGATATCCGTCATTCACGCGTGGCACGGTCCGTGATTTCGTTGATGAAAAAGATGGACGCAGGGGAAATTCGCCTGGTTGGCCCATCGGAATTTATGCCCGAGGATGCCGTGGCGGATGGAACGCGTATTTTCGATGATCTGGACTTGGCAATCCGGGGGGCCAATGCCGTTATGATGTTGCGGATCCAAAAGGAGCGGATCACCGGCCTGGATATTCCCGGCGCAAAAGACTATCACCGGGAATGGGGTCTGACTTCCAGGAGACTGGGGTTTGCTGAACCCGGATGCCATGTGCTCCACCCCGGCCCCATAAACCGCGGAGTAGAAATATCATCCGAAGTAGCCGACAGCCCGCAATCATTGATCCGCAACCAGGTTAGAAACGGCCTCTACGCGCGTATGGCTTTATTACTGACCCTGACAAAAGAAGAAAACTAGCCCGAATATTGCACGAAGGCGGACGATCATATGACTTATTATGAATAGTTTTAATAGCTTACGATGAAAATAATTGCTTTGCTGAAAGCACAGTTTGTCCTATCCGGTTTTGCACTGCATCTGGCTTCACATTTCGCCCGATCCTTCTCAATCCATAGCTATTGCTATGGCTTTTCGAATGATCAAGCATTGGACAGAAGTCCCGGTGCCGAGAAGCACATGGATGTGCGTGAACGGCCATTGGACAGGAGTCCCGGTGTCGC
>SMVB01313020.1_pt1 | contig 20746 bp, 26 predicted proteins | sample 2456461 | NCBI WGS metagenome assembly SMVB01 (sample SAMN11095934, study PRJNA526329) | marine sediment metagenome | biome: Marine sediment; feature: Surficial sediment; material: Deep marine sediment; isolation source: Hadal surficial sediment | place: Pacific Ocean | collected 2014-05 | depth...
GGCATGACGAGGGAATTGAAGCGATATATAAGACGGTCATGCCCCGGCTTGTCCGGGGCATCTCTTGCTGTCTCATGCCGGGTGGATCGGTCTACATCATGACGAACAGGCCCAATGGCACGCTGTACGTAGGCATGACGAGGGAAATGAAGCGGGGCGTGAAGGAAAAGAGGACCGTAATCGCCGAGGTTACAAATTCGACGGCGGGGTGTAGTCCTCGCAGCCCTCGGGCAGGGTGTCGGAAGGGTATTCGACGATCTTCTGAAACAGCATATGCATGAACAGGAACAGGGGCTTGGCCTTCATCACCAGGACGACCATCTGGGCGTCGTTCGACGCGTTGAAATGCTGGTGCACGCAGGCGGTCTCGACGATGGAGGCGTCGCCCGCTTGATAATCGAGCCGCACACCGTCGTGCACGTCGTAGCCCGTGCCCGATAGGATGAAAAACACCGCCGAATTCATGTGCCCGTGCTTCTGGCCGCTCACCTTGGGGCCGAAGCAATCGACGTGGCATTCGATGGATTGGGCGATCTCCACGTTCTGCGGGTTGATCGCCATTTTGTGGTAATAGGCGGGCCCGCCCTTCCATTCGGTGGCGGCAGCGGGAATCACCCGGGGCTGGGCATAGAGGCTCTTGTATACCTCGCCATAGGTGCCTTCCAGGGCGCGCACGAAGGTGCGCTTCTTCTGCCAGCGTTCCCAGACCGGCTGGTTGTGGCCGGCGGCGCCCTGATCTCCCTTGGTGTCGATGTCCTCGCTCATGGCCCTGCTCCCCATCCTTCTTCGAAGGAGTCATAGCCCCCGCGCCGCGGCCTGGCAAGGGAGGGGGCGGGGGGCTCAGAGATCGTCCGGCGGCCGGTAGTCCTCGGCGCCCGGCACCGGGGTGGCGGGAGGATAGTCCACGATCTTCTGAAACAGCATATGCATGAACAGGAACAGGGGCTTGGCCTTCATCACCAGGGCGACCTGTTGTTCATCGCCGGTGTTGCGGTGCTGATGGACGCAGGCGTTCTCGATGATACAGGCGTCGCCGGCTTGGTAGGAATGCTCCACACGGTCGTGAATATCGGCGCCGCGGCCGTTGAGGATATAGAGCACCGCCGAATTCATGTGCCCGTGCTTTTGGCTGATGGCGCCGGGCGCCAGCAGGTTGATATGGCATTCGATGGATTGGCCGATGGATACCGATCCCGGATTGATCACCGTCTTGGCCCAGAATTGCGGCCCGCCCTTCCAGGCGAAGTCGGTGGTGGGCATCACCCGGGGTTGGGCATAGAGGCTCTGGTAGAGCTCGCCGTAGGTGCCTTCCAGGGCGCGCACGAAGGTGCGCTTCTTCTGCCAGAATTCCCACACCACCTCGCCCTCTTCGGGGCGGTTGTGGCCGGGGCCGGGGGGCTTTGTGGCGGGGGGTTTTCCTTGGCTGCGGTCTGTCATGGGAGGGCCAATCGCCTCAATGGGGTGGGGTTCCGCCTCATGGGGCGCCCGGCGTAAACGCCGGTGCGGCCATTGCGCCCCGGCCATGGTGGGCAGGGCCCCCTAAAAGTCGTCTGGCGGCGTGTAGTTTTCGCCCCCCCGCGACGGCTCCTTGGGGGGGTATTCGACCAATTTCTGGAATATCATGTGCATGAACAGGAACAACGGCTTGGCCTTCATCACCAGGACCGCCAATTGGCCGTCGCCGTCGTTGAAATGTTGGTGGACGCAGCCGTTCTCCACGATGCAGGCGTCGCCCGCCACGTAGGGCAGCGACACCCCGTCGTGAACATCATGGCCGGTGCCGTTGAGGATGAAAAACACGGCGGAATTCATGTGGCCGTGCTTCTGGCCGGTGCCATGGGGCGAGAAAACGTTGAGATGGCATTCGATGGACTGGGCGATTTGCACGGCTTGGGGGTTGATGATGGTCTTGCCGTACAATTGCGGGCCGCCACGCCATTCCCAGTCGCCCTGAGAATAGATGCGGGGCTGGGCATAGAGGCTCTTGTACACCTCCCCATAGGTGCCCTCCAGCGCCCGCACGAAGGTGCGCTTCTTTTGCCAGCGTGCCCAAACCACTTCCTTCCCGGCATTGTGGCCGGATTCGCCGGGTTTTATGTAGATTTCGGTTTCGTTATCGCTGATGGTGTCGTCGCTCATCTTTCACTTCTTTCGCCAACCGGGACTTAAGCGCGCCGGTATTCGGTGCCCGGAAGATATAGCACGGCGCGGTATCATGGCAAAGCGGGCCCGCTCACGAAAAAGTTAATTGGCTCGGGCCGCGGGCTTTTGTACTTTGGTCGCCCAAAGAGGAGCGATATGCCGGAATCCCACAAAGACGTCCGATCAGCCCATGGTGCGCCGCGCCCGGGTGCGAAATTCAGCGATCCCGACATCACCCTGGACGGCACGGCGCGGGCAAGGGTTTCGCTTCGCGGGCTCAAGACCTTGTGGGTCAATACCGGGACGCTGTGCAACGTCACCTGCGAACATTGTTATATCGAATCAAGCCCCACCAACGACCGCCTGGCTTATTTCCGGCGCTGCGATCTGATCACCTATCTGGACGAGATCGCCGCTGACGGTCTGGCCACCGGGGAGGTCGGCTTCACCGGGGGCGAGCCCTTCATGAACCCCGACCTGGCCGCCATGCTGGGCGATGTGCTCGCCCGGGGCCTGAGCGCCCTGGTCCTGACCAATGCCATGGCGCCCATGCACCAAAAGAAAGCGGCGCTCATAGAACTCCGGCGGGAGTTCGGCGATGCGCTGCGGATCCGGGTGTCGCTGGATCATTACACCCGGGCGCGGCATGAAGAGGAACGCGGCGCCGGCACCTGGGAACCGGCGCTGGCGGGGATCCAATGGCTGTGGGATAGCGGCTTCGATCCGAGAATCGCCGGGCGCACCATGTGGGGAGAGGGGACGGCGCGACTCCGTGCCGGCTACCGCGACTTGTTTCGCCGCCATGGCATCGGCATCGATACCGGTGATCCCGAATACCTGGTCCTGTTCCCGGAAATGAATGAGGCCGAGGACGTCCCCGAGATCACCGCGGCGTGCTGGGATATTCTCGGTGTCGATCCCGGCGATGTCATGTGTGCCAGCTCGCGCATGGTGGTGCTGCGCAAGGGCGCCCAGGCCCCGGTGGTGATGGCCTGCACCCTGATCCCCTACGACTCCAGGTTCGAACTGGGGGCCACCCTGGCCCATGCGGATCAATCGGTTTCCCTGAACCATCCCCACTGCGCGAAATTCTGTGTCCTCGGCGGCGGTTCCTGCTCCGGAGGCTAGTTGCCCGGTTGATGGAAAGCACCCAGGGGGGCCGGGCCATGCACCGGATTCCCCTAAGCCGTGGCCTATGGCGATGTATCGGGAAATTTATCTAAAATACTATCTAAATATAGTTTAAATAAAAAACTGTATAACTTGCTTATCCGAATACAATTCCTCATAAGACTAAAGTAATTGTCTCATTCCAAATAGGGGGGGGTGGGAGAAACCCGATCTCGGATGTGAACCACATTGGCAACGTAACGGCCCCGCGGAGTATCGCCGGTGCCGGTTTCGCGCGCCCCGATGGCGGGAATTCAGGCAACTTCTACGAAGGGTTCGCCGATTTCGAGCAGGAGCAGGAGGGAGCCGGTGACCAGGGCCAAGGCGCCGCCGAAAACCCGCTGTCCATGGGGCGCGGGGCAGGGGCGCCGCCCGACCATCCCGGATTGGTGGTGGTGCGCCAACTGGTGGGCGACGGCAAGAGCGAAGAGTCCCTCGGCCGCCTGCTGGACAATCTCGACGGCATCAATTTGGCAGGGCCGGAAGATCAAGGCCCCGGGGCACCGTCGCCGCCGGTGGCCCGCTTCACCCATGCCAGCAACATGGAAAACCCGCACCATCGCGCGGCTTCGGCTTACCAATGGGGCCAACAGGTGCTCAACTCCAAGAATCCATTGAGGCCCGGCGTGATCTACAGCGGTTTGTTCTAGGCACCGGCCGGCGCCGCGCCGCCAAAACCCATCCATCATTTTTGCCGATTTGGTCTACTGGTTCCCGAGACGAGAGGATTTGAACTTCTCGCAAGGATCCTTCCGGGCTTGGCGCGGGGTGAACCACACCGCGTCGAAGGGCGGCCGTTCCACCCCGTAAGCGGCGCCGTAGGAGGGCGGCGTAAATTGCTTTTCCGATACTTCGACGATGCCCAGCGCGAAGATGTCGCGCGGCGCGGCCCCGGCCCTTCGCAGGTGCAGGGGCACCCCCCGGTCGCGGCGCGCGTGCCCGGCCCCGGCGATCAGCACGGCACCCCCGGAGCCGGCGGCGCCGCGCCTGAGGGCCTCGGCGAAACGGGCGTCGCGCAGCAGCTGGATGCGGGTGAAGGGACGGGCCCGCCCGGCCTCGAGAAGACCGCAATGGGCTTCGACGATTTCCCGGTCCATGGCCGCCAGGGTGCCCGCCTCGATGGGCCGGTCGAGGAACAGCGCGCGGAGCCTCTCGGGGGCCAGGGATCGAAGACCGCCCTTGAGCACCCGGCGAAGGGTGCGGCGCGACAGGTTGGCGGCGATCAGCGGCAATCCCTTGGCGACCACCGGACGGACCATGGGCTCATAATGCCGCCAATCGGGCCAGCCGGAGCGGTCCCAGCCGGTGGCCTTGCCGAGCCCCGCGCTGTCCCCCGGATGGGCGTTGAGGTAGGCGTCGATGGTGGCTTGCTGGGGTGCCCGAAACATCTCCATGACCAGTGCCGGGCGGCGGCCGCGGCCGATCAGGCGGGCCGTGATCCAGGCCTGGATGCGGTGGTGGTCGGGGTTGTCGTGGCGTTCGCCCAAAAGGATGAACTTGGTTGCCCATAGCCTCTCGATCAGCCTCTCGGGGGGGATAAACCGCGCCTCGTTTGGCAACCAGATGCGCCCGGTCAGGGGATGGTCGCGAAGCAGGCCGGCTTTCCAGGGCCGGAGATCGGCGCCCGCACCCAAGGGCGCGCAGGCGGCGAGCACCAGGGCGCCGGCCAAGAGCACGCTTGCCCGAACCGGTCCGCAACGCAATCTTGATGCCATGGCCGTCCCCGTGGGCGGTTGAGGGATCGGGCCGGCGGCCGTCCCGCCCCTAGACGTAGTACAAGAACAAGGTCGCGCAGAGCAACACCGCCACCCACAACACCGTCGATCCGGTCGGCCAGGTCCGGGCCAGGGCCCCTTGGGGACCGTGATGGCGGTAGACCGTGGCGACGAATCTTTGCAGGCGTACCTGGGCGCGCAGCAGGGCGCGAAGATGCATCTGCCTGACCACGTCCCTCAGGAAACGCAGGATGGCCGGGCACATGCGCCGGTAAAGCCAATCGCTGTCGAGATTGGTGGCGCGCAGCTCAGGCGGGTAGAGCCCGGTGCGCATCAGCACCGAAAACGCCAGCGCCGAGAACATCAAGAGCTGCAACTGGGTAATCACGTGCGCCGTGGTGTAGGGCACGAAATCCACCGGGAACGGCAGGATCCGGTACAGCCCCGTGGGCCACACGCCGATGCCGATGCACAGCGCCGCGGTGATGCCCATGGCGATCAGCATGCTGGTGGGCGCTTCCGCGCACCGCTTGCCGCTGTCGTGGGCGAAGAAGGCGAAGAAGGGAATCTTGATGCCCGAATGGTGGAACACGCCGGCCGAGGCGAACAACAACACCAGCCAGACCAGCCAGTGGCCTTCCCCGGCGGCGGCCGTCAGGATCAAGGATTTCGACACGAACCCCGAAAACAGCGGGAAGGCGGAGATCGAGGCGGCGCCGACGATGCAGAATCCGGCGGTCATGGGCATTGATTTGTAAAGCCCGCCGAGCTCCGATCCCTTGATGGTGCCGACCCGGTAGAGCACCGCGCCCATGGACATGAACAAAAGCGCCTTATAGAGGATGTGGGTGAAGGCATGGGCCACGGTGCCGTTGATGGCGAGCTCGGAGCCGATGCCGATCCCCACCACCATGAAGCCCAACTGGTTGTTGAGGCTGTAGGCCAGCACCCGCCGAAGGTCGTTTTCGATCACCGCGTAGAAGATCGGGAAGGCGGCCATGACGGCGCCGATCCAGATCAGCATTTCGGTGCCGGCGTAGCCCCGGGCCAGGGCATAGACCGCCAGCTTGGTGGTAAAGGCGGAAAGCACCACGGCGCCGAACACGGTGGCTTCCGGGTAGGCGTCCTGCAGCCAGTTGTGGAGCAGGGGAAACGCGCACTTGATGCCGAAGGCGACGAAGATCAGCGTGGTGCCGAGGCTGACCACGCCGAGATGTTCGAAAGCGATGGAACCGGTCGCGCGGTAATGCAGCACCACCCCGGCCAGGAGAATCACCCCCGAGCCGATCTGCACCACCAGATAGCGCATGCCGGCCCAATAGGCGCGCTCGGTCCGCCGCGCCCAAATCAGGAAGACCGAGGCGATCGCCGTCAGTTCCCAGAAGATGAACAGCGAGATCAGGTCGCCGACGAACACCGCGCCGATGGCGGCGCCGGAATAAATCAGCGCGGCGACGTGCTGAGCCGCCTCTTGCTCATGCCAGCCGTAGATCACCGATATGAACGCGGCGATCAGGAAAATGATGCCGAAGGCCTTGGCCAATCCATCGACCCGCACGAAGGTGAGGGTGTGGCCGAACATCTCGACCTGCCCCTGCATGCCGGTGGGCAGCAAGAGCAGTTGCAACAGCCCCAGCGCCGGCAAGGCCAAAACGTAATAGCGCCGCAGACCCGCCGGAATGAAGGGGATCGCCAGCGCGCCCAGGATCAGGATCAGGCCGGGAGGAAGATCAGTGATCATAGTAATCCTCGGCCCGTTTCAAAATCTTGCGCAGCTCCTTGGCGCCAAGCACCAGGCCGACGCAGACGATGAAGCCGTACAGCCCGTAGAACACGGGGAAGCTTTCGAACCTGAAGACCGGGTGTTGGGCGTAGAAGAAATCGGCGACGGCAAGCAAGCCGCAAACAGCCCAGACGGACCGGTAGACCAGGGTGACGCTGCTGGGCTTATCCAGCCAATAGGTCTTTTCCTCTTGGCGCTTGCCGTCTTCGCTGTGTTCGGTCATGTCTATCCCCTAACGCCCGACCATGGGTTCCAACAGCCGGTAGAGCGCGTCGCCGTAAATAAACAGGACGAAGCATCCCGCCGCCGTGAGGCAAAGCGGCACGACGCAGAACACCGGCGCTTCGCGGATGCCCGAAAGAAACCGTCCCGGCGCCGCGGCGGCCCCTACCGCTTGGGCCTGGGGCACGCCGTGGCCGGCCGCATCGGGGGGGGTGGCGAAGAATCCGCGGCCGACTATGGGCAACAGGTAGGCGACGTTCAGCAGCGAGCTCAGCATCAGCACGCCGATGATCACCAGCTGACCGGCATCCGCCGCGCCCAGCATGAGATACCACTTGGACCACGATCCCCCCATGGGCGGCAGGCCGATGACCGAAAGCGCGCCGATCAGGAAGGCGCCGTAGGTGAACGGCATGAGGCGCCCGAGCCCGTCCATGTCGCTGATCTCGGTCTTGTGGGTGACGGTGTAGATGGCGCCGGCGCAGAAGAACAGGGTGATCTTGCCCATGGCGTGCATGGCGATGTGCATGGACCCGCCAAGCACCCCCATGGATGTCGCCAGCGCCCCCCCCAGGGTGACGTAAGCGAGCTGGCTGACGGTGGAATAGGCGAGGCGCGCCTTCAGGTTGTCCTTGGTCATGGCGATGATGGAGGCGGCGAGCAGGGTCGCCGCCGCCACCCAGATCAGCCAGGTGGACGCCCCCGTGGCGGCCAGGAAATCGATGCCGAAGATATAGATCATCACCTTCATCACGGTGAAGACCCCGGCCTTGACCACGGCCACCGCATGCAGCAGGGCGCTGACTGGCGTCGGCGCCACCATGGCGGCGGGCAGCCAGCGGTGGAACGGCATCAGCGCGGCCTTGCCGATGCCGAACACGTAGAGCGCCAACAGCACCGGCACTAGCGCTTCGGCGACCTTGCCGGAAATGATGCCCCCCTTGGTGAAGTCCAGCGTCCCCGTCGCCACCCAGGTCCAGATGATGGCCACCAACTGCAGGCCGATGGAGGTGCCGATGAGAACCCCCAGGTAAGTCCGCCCGCCCTGGCGCGCCTCTGGGGTTTCCTTGTGGGCGACCAGGGGGTAGGTGGAGATCGTCAGCACCTCGTAGAAGATGAACAAGGTGAACATGTTGGCGGCGAAGGCGACGCCGATCGCCGAGGCGATGGCGATGGCGAAACAGACGTAGAACCGGGTCTGTTTGTGTTCCGAGTTGGCGCGCATGTAGCCGATGGAATAGATCGAATTCACCATCCACAGGCCCGATGCGATCATCCCGAACATCATGCCCAGCGGCTCGATTTTAAGCGCCAAGCTAAGGCCCGGCATGATTTCGCCGATCATCAGCGCCGGCGCCGGCCCACCGCCGGTTGCCATGGACAGCAGCCACACGACATCGGCGAAAAGCAGCACCGCGGTGGTCAGCGTCACGGTCTCGCGCAGGTTGGGATGGCGACCGGTCAGGGCGATCAGGACCGCTCCCACGGACGGAATCAGCAGCGACAGGGCCAGTGCGGCGGTGGCCGTCATGATGCCGTCCCCAGAAGAACCCGGGCGGCCTCGCCGGCGACCCGCGTGGTCAGGCTGGCGTCGATGCCGAAATAGATATTGGCGCCGATCAGGGTCCAGGTGGGGATCAACAGCGCCGGCGGCGCCTCGCCCGCCGTGACCCCTTCGGGCGGGTCGTCGAAATAGGCGGCTTCCACCACCCGCCAGATATAGATCACCGCCAGCAACGAACTCGCCACCACCAACACGGCGATGGGCCAGAGGCCGGATTCCAGGGCGGCGGCAACCAGGTACCATTTGCTGATGAAGCCCACGGTCAGGGGCATGCCGATCAGGCTGAGGCCGCCGGCGACGAAGGCGGCCATGGTCCAGGGCATCACCCGGCCAAGGCCGCGCATGGTGTCGATGGTGGCGTCCCCGAAACGCATCACCACCGCGCCCAGCGCCATGAACAACGCCCCCTTCATGAGGGCGTGGTTGAACAGGTGAAGGATGGTGGAGGTGAGCCCGGTGACGGTGGCGAAACTCATCCCCAGGACCATGTAGCCCAACTGGGCGATCGACGAATAGGCGAGCATGCGCTTGATGTCGACCTGGAAGATGGCGACGGTGGAGGCCGCGAACATGGCAATCACCGCAAGCGGCAAAAGCAGATAGGTCAGGGTCGGCTCGAAGGTCGGGAAGGTGGTGCCGAAGATCGTGAACAGGAAACGGAGCAGTAGGTAAACCGCCGCCTTGGTGGCGGTGGCCGCCAGAAACACGGTGACCGCGGACGGCGCGAAGGCATAGGCGTTGGGCAGCCAAAGATGCATCGGGAAAAGCGCCAGCTTGAGGCCGAGGCCGGTGACGATGAAGGCGAAGGCGACCACCAGGGTGCGGTTGGCGCCGATCGCCGGGATCCTCTCGGCCAGGTCGGCCATGTTGAGCGTGCCCGTCATCATGTAGAGCAGGCCGACGCCGATCACGAAGAAGGTGGCGCCGATGGTGCCCATCACCAGATAGGTATAGGCGGCGGTCAGGGCGCGGCGGTCGCGCTTGGCGCCCATGGCCACCAGGACATAGGTGGAGAGCGACGAAATTTCCAGGAAGACGAAGGCGTTGAAGGCATCGCCGGTGATCACCATGCCCAGCAGGCCGGTCAGGCACAGCAAATAACAGGTGTAGAACAGGGTCTGGTTATGGGGCTCGATCTCGTGGGCGATGGAGACCCGCGCGTAGGGAAGAACCACCGTGCTGATCCCCGATATGATCAGCAGCACCAGGGCATTGGCGGCATCGACCCGGTATTCGATGCCCCACGGGGCGGCCCAATCGCCCAGCTCGTAGGACAGCGTCCCGCGATCCAGGACTTGGCCCAAAAGCGCCATGGAGATGGCCAACGCGGCAATGCTGACTCCGAAGGTGAGGGCCCACGCCGTCGACCCCCGGCGGCAGAAGACGCTGAGCGGCGCGGCGATCAGGGGAACCACCACCTGCAAGATGGGAAGGTGCGCCGCGATCACCGCCGACCGTCCTCCGCCGCCGCGGCATCGCCGAACTCTTTTTCGTCGTCGGCCGCCTGGATCTCGTCTTCCTCGATGGTGTCGTAGGCGTTCTTGATGCGCACCACCAGGGCGAGGCCCAGCGCCGTGGTCGCGACCCCGACGACAATGGCGGTGAGGATCAGCACATGGGGAAGCGGGTTGGAATAGACCTCGGGCTTGCCGGTGAGGATCGGCGCGGTGCCGCCGGTGACCTTGCCCATGGAAATATAAAGCAGGAACACCGAGGTCTGGAAGATGTTGAGGCCGACGATCTTCTTCACCAAGTTGCCGCGCGACACCACCGTGTAAAGCCCGATCATCATCAAGACGATGACCATCCAGTAATTGAAGAGGCCGAGAATGTCGTCGACACCCATCACCAGTCCTCGTCGCTGATCGGCTGGTTTTGTCCGGCGAAGGCATAGAAGGTCGACACCATGACGGCGGCAACCGTCAGCCCGACGCCGAATTCCACCAACAAGATTCCCAAATGCTGGCCCGCCACCTGATCGACGCCGAGAACCGAATAATTGAGGTAGTTCTTGCCGAACAGGAAGCTCACGAAGCCGACGCCGCCATAGAGCAGCACGCCGCAGGCGACCAACAGCCGAACGGCCCTGCCGGGCACCGCCTTGCGTGCGTTCTCTAAACCGAAAACCAGCGCGTAGATGATGAAAGCCGAGGCGAAGATGAGGCCGGCCTGGAATCCGCCGCCGGGCCCGAAATCGCCATGGAACTGAACATAGAGCGCGAACAGCATGATCGGCCCGATCAGCATCTTGGTCACCACCCGGAGCACCAGGTGGTGGTCCATGGTCTGCACCCGAAGGCCCTCGGGTTCGCGAATGAAGCCGGCCAGCAGCAGCAGGACCCCGATCCCCGCGGTGAAGATCACCGTGACCTCGCCCAAGGTGTCGAACCCGCGGTAAGAGGCCAGGACCGCCGTGACGATATTGGGAATGCCAATCTCGGATTGGGTATCGGCGATGTACTTGGGCGCCACATGGACCTGGATGGGCGCCTGGGGATCGCCGAAGCGCGGCATGTCGAGGGTCCCGTATACCAAAGCCAACCCGGTGAGGAAGACGACGATCAAGGGCAGGGCCTGGGACCGGGTGGGGGCCTTTTCGCGGCGCGAGGTCAGCGCCAGGGTGGCCAGCATCAACACCGTTGAAATGCCGGCGCCCACGGCGGCTTCGGTGAAGGCCACGTCCACCGCGTCGAGATGCACCAGCAACGCCGCCGAAACCAGGGAAAACACCGACGACAGCATGACCACGGCGAACAACGCCCTGAGCTTCAGGATGGCGAAGGCCGTGAGCCCCAGGAAGACCAACAGGGAGATGTCGATGACGGCGGCGATGCTCATTTCCCGTCCCCCTCGGGGGCCGCGGAATCGGTCCCGGCACCGGCGCCGTCGGCGATGCGCGGATTGAGCCCCGCGGTCAGCGCGGCATTGGCGATGGCGTGGGTGGAAGTGGGCGAGGTGAAGAACAAAAACGCGCCGATCAACAGCAGCTTGACGGTCACCAGGGAAAAACCGGCCTGGACCATCAGGCCCATGAGGATCAGGTCGGCGCCGAGGGTGTCGGTGATGCCCGCCGCGTGCAACCGGGTATAAAAATCCGGCATGCGGATGAGGCCCAGGGCGCCGACCACGACGAGAAACGACCCCGACGCGAGAAACGCCCAACTGACCGCGTCGGTGACCAGCGCGGTCATGGCCCATCCCCGTCCGGATTCACGCCGTCGCCCAGGGTGCGGTATCGGAAGAACTTGAGCACGGCGATGGTGCCGATGAAATTGAGAAGCGCGTAAAGGAGGGAAATATCGAGAAAGTCGGGCCGCCCGGTGAGGAACCCCATGACGCCGATCAGAAGTACCGTCTTGGTGCCGAAGGAATTGGCGCTAAGAACCCGGTCGTAAAGGGTGGGCCCCAGGTAGAGCCGCCCCAATGCCAGAATCATGGCGGCGAGAAGGGCGGCCATGGTCACGGCAAACATGGCTAGCGCGCCTCGATGGCGTCGACCCTTCGGTCCATGTCGCCGTTGGTGAGACCGTCCGCGGCCTCCCTGGTAATGGCATGGACCAGGATTTGCTCGTCCATCACCTCGACCGCCACGGTGCCCGGCGTGAGGGTGATGGAATTGGCGTAGATGACCTTGCCCACGTCGGTGCGCTGGGTTGCCGGCACCTGCACCATGACCGGGGAAATGGGCAGGGCAGGGTCGAGAATGATCCTGGCGACATCGATATTGGCCTTGGTGATTTCCTTGCCGAGCCAGACGAGATAGCGCAAATAGCCGAATACTTTGAGTTGGAGCGGAATCGCCTCGTGATCGATGACGTCGAGCCGGGCGGCGATCCAGACGATGAGGGCGCAACTGAGGGCGCCCAAGGTCAGCAAAAGCGGCACATAGTGGCCGGACAAAACAAGCCACAGCGCAAATAACACCAGCCACAGCCCGGCAGCGTGGATATAGCGTGCCTTCACTTTCATGGGGATGAAACGCCTTCTCCTGTCGAACTCTTTTCGCCCCGATTCTGGCGGCGGGTGCGTGGCCTCTGGTCCGTGAAGGGGATACCGGCTCGGTCCTGTCCCGTCAAGCCGATGAACGGGTCAATTCATGCCCCGGGGATGGAAGCCCAAGGCGTGAATTAATCAGTATCGGCGGCCAATCGACGCGCGTTTATTCATTAGCCATCAATTTGTTTCGAATTTGTAATGATGCTAACCTTTCGCAATAAAAATAGTGGGAGGCTTACATTGCTCATGAGTGACGAGAGTATGTCCAGTGAGCCCGACGATGTCCGTGAGGTCAGCGGTATCGTCAAGTGGTTCAACGCGGTAAAAGGATTCGGTTTTGTCACGGTTGCAGACAGTTCCAGTGACGCGTTCCTTCACCTGTCGATCTTGAAGGAATCGGGTTTCGAGAATCTGTTGCCGGGGGCGACAGTCAGGTGTGAAGTAGCCGACCGAATAAAGGGTTTGCAGGTCACGCGAATCCTTGAAGTCGACGATAGCACGGCGGCGCCGGTCGAGCCGTCCACCGCGGAAGCGGCGGGCCAGTACGACAGCCTCGAGCCTTCTGGAGACTTCGTGGATGCGACGGTGAAGTGGTTTAACGCCGATAAGGGCTACGGTTTCGTGTGCCGGACGGATAGCGAACGGGATGTCTTCATTCACATGGTGACGTTGCGCCGCTCCGGCCTTGAGTTATTGGAGCCGGGCCAGACGGTGAAGGTCCGCATCGCCGAAGGACCGAAGGGACCTCAGGCAACTGAAATCGAGTTGGGATTCTAGCCTGGGGAGTCTGAACCGCGTCCCTGTGCCTTTCCCCGTTGGGGCGGGCAAGGGCGGATTGTAACCTTAACCAGCCGGCGCCTTGCCTCTATCGCGATATCCACGCCCATGGCCCAGCCCCGCGTTTCGCGGCCCTCTGTTTTAATGCCCCAACCGGTGCCGCGCCGAAATTGGCCGCGCTGGCGCCGCCGCGCCCTGGTGCTGGCGGCGGCAACCTTGATGTTGGCCGGCGGCGCCTTGGCCCAGGAGAGATTCCCGACCGCCCCGCTGGCCATTTCATCGGCGGGCAATTCCCATCGCTTCACGGTGGAACTTGCCGTCACCCGCGCCCAGCGCGCCCAGGGCCTGATGTGGCGCCGCCGCCTCGCGGCCGACCGCGGCATGCTGTTTCTCTATCCGAGGGACCGGGTCATCGAGATGTGGATGAAGAACACCTTGATTCCGCTGGACATGCTGTTCATCGACCGCAAGGGCACGGTGGTGCGCATCAAGGAGCGCGCCGTGCCAGGCACGCTCACGGCGATCAGTTCGGGACAACGGGCGCGGGCGGTGTTGGAACTTCGCGGCGGCACGGTCTCCCGGCTCGGTCTCCGGCCCGGCGACAAGGTCTTGGCCGAGGCGTTGGGCACCCGCTAGGCGCGTTGGCAAGTGCTCTAGGTTCGCGACCCCACCAGGATCGGGATCGATTCCCAACTCTCGCCGGCCGCGATGGGGCATGTCATGCCGTCGGGCATGGTGATGATCAGGGTCCAGGTCTTCCGGTCATGGGAGTTGAGCAGCTCGATCACGCCGCCGTTATTGGCCAGGCCCATGGCCACCGGGGCTTCGCTGTAGAGCCCGGCAAGTTGCTTGAGGATGGCGGTCCTCTCGACGCAGGGTGTTTCCTGGGCCACAACCGGCCCCGCCGCCAAGGCGAGACCGGCGGTCACGAGGGCAGCACTGATAAGTATCTTGAACATTTTCGCTACCTTTTGCCGGTAGCCGGGGAAACTCCTTTTCCGCCGTGAGAACCACCGGCATTAGGAGGTCAACCTAACCCAAGGAATTTAACATTTTACTAAAATACGACGACAAACTACGCAATTATATTACGCTATTCGCCCAAAATACGGTTATTTCAACAAATTTCAAGATCCTGGGCCGAAGGTGAGGGAAGCCAAAATTTTCTCGAAATCGCCCTTGCTGCGATCGAAAAAGAACTCTTCGGTGCCATTGTATATGACCATGAAGAGCTTATCGCCAAGCAACGCGCCGGCGGCGATACCCCGCATATTCAACCCTGCCATGGTCCGGTAGGTGAAGGTGAAACGGAATCCATCCTTGCCGCCGAACTCCGCCGGCGCGAACCCGGCGGTGATGATTTTCTGTGCTCCGCGGCGGGCGAGGGAGGCCACGAACAGCTCGCCCACCTCCAACAAGTTCATGCCCTTGCGGAATTTGGGCAAGGTATCCTTTCCTGAAGCACCGCGCCGAGAGGCTTTGGCGGAAAATATCCGACCCCCGTCCTCGATGCCCTTGACGAAGAGGATGTACTGCAGCCGCGGCCCATCGAGGGTCCAAACTTTGTGTTTGCCATCGGTCCTGCGGTTCCAGTCACGCGGTGGCTTGACCGAGAGCCCCTGGCCGAGCTCCAGTTTTTGTCCGCCTTTGACCAGGGTATAGCCGACGCATCCCGTCAGCAAAAGGTTGGCGGCAAGAAACATTCCCAGGCATCGCTTCATCATGGTCCAAGTTTCCCAATGAAATATTTGATCATTGCCCTATCGCCGGCATTGGGATTGCCCGCAAGGTAGGCCTTGAAGGCGGCCCGGGCGTCCTTGGCATGGCCTAATTTCTGGTGCACGAGACCGATCGAACGATGGATTTCGGGCGGTGGCGTCCCCATGGCCTTTCGCGCCTTGGCGTAAAATTCCAGGGATTTTGGCCCATCGTCCTTCTTATTGCGAAGGCGATGCATCTCGCCCTTGAAGAAATAGAGCTCCGCCAGGTTGTCCCCCCGTTCGACGAGCTCGTCCATGAGAAACTCGAAGGGGCCGAAGTTCCTCAGGTGCAGTTCATCGCGAATCAATCCCGCGCGGATGGGCAGGACGACCTTGGCCAGGCGTTCGCGCCCCTTGTCGGCGGCACCCGGCGTCCGCATTTTCGCCGCCAGATCGCGCAGGATATCGAGGCGTTCCTTCGATTGGGGATGGGTGGCCATGAAGAACGATGGCGTTTCGGCGTCCTTGTCGGCGTTCTTTTCCTTGACCAGATATTGCCAGACCTTCCACGCCTCACCGGGATCGTAACCGGCGCGGTTCAACAGCAAGAGCCCATACCCGTCGGCCTCGCGTTCCATGTTGCGGCTGAAGGCGGACAGTACGGCGAGGGTGGCCAGCATGGCGATATCGCCCACCACCGGCACCCCGGCCCCGGCCAGGGCGATTTGGAAAAACAACAGGGAGTTGGTCTTCTCGCGAACGTCGCGCATCTTCTTAAGGCTGTGCTGGCGGAGATAATGACCGGCCTCGTGAGCGATGACGGCGGCCAGTTGGGCCTCGTTCTCGACCCGCAACAAGAGACCGGACCTTATGTGCATCATGCCGTTGGGATACATGGCCGCGTTGAACCCGGGCGCGCGCATGGCATAGACGCGGATGTCCTTGCAGTATGTTCCCGTCACCCGGCAGGTGACTTTTTCGATATAGGCGTTGAGCGGCGCGAGACGCATGCGGTTGCCCGCGGTCTTGACCCGGCGCTCGACATTTTCCACCTGCAGCCAGATGCCGGCCTCGTCGCTTTTCGCGTCGGGCTTGTGCGAAGGCGCCAGGTCCGCCATGCGGTAGGCGGAGGCATCGCCGCCGTCCATGCCCGCCGTGGCCCCGCCTTGCCCCTGGTTAAGGCCTTTCTTGTAGAAACCGAGATCGTCGGCGGCGCAGGCGGCGGTCAGGAGGACCGCGGCCAGGCAGGATACGAGGGCAGAGGTATTGTTCATTGCGGGAAATTGCTGAGCAGCACGCCGACGGTTTCATTGGCGCCCGCCGGGGTGCGAAGATCGCCGGTCCCGCGAAAGAGCCGGTTGAACCACACCACCTCGCCGGTATTCAGATCCACCAGCGAGGAGAACCCAAGCTGAACCCCGCCCTGAATTTGGACCCCTAGAAGCGCGGCGAAGATGATCGCGGCGACGCGGCCGCTGCTCGAATAGCTGTCGCGGACGAAGACGAACAAGGCGTAATCGGCGCCGTATTTTTGTTTGAGGTAAGCGGTGCCGGGCCCCATGGTCCATGCGAACTTATCCTTCTTGGTGGGCAGCCTGAAGCGGGGCGCCGTCATACTGGTGGACGAGGATGGACCGCCCCACCGCGCCGTGAAGCTTGAGCAATTGCACCTCCCGCGGGTCGCCCCCCACGTCTTCGGGTATTTCCGCCCGCTTGATCAATAGCGCGTTGATATTCCTGAACCGGACCGCAAGGTTTTCGGCGATGTACTTCTTGGCGAGCCGCGTCCATTCCGCGTGGGGTTCGGGAAGGCCGCCGGCATGAAGGATGCTGAGCTCCACGTCGGGCGTCAGCAAGACGATGCGGCGCTTTTCCGGGTCCGCGGCAAGGTTCGGACGCGCCCGGTAGGCGGTGGCCACGCAGCCGCTGGCCGATATCAACACCAGGACGAGAAAAACAAGCGCCGCTTTTCCCGGGAAAGATCCGTCCTTCACCGCAATCTCCCATGCTGGAGAGATGTGTTTTATTATTGTTTATTAAATACTTGATATGATTTATTGATCTAATAATTAAGCTCTTCGGTGGCTAGGCCCGACCGAGCTAAATCTTAGGGTACTCCCAGATCGCCGATGATTCTATCCCTCGTTGTCGGCAGTCCATGGCGCCGTTCATGCGCGGTTCAGCTTGCCTGCGCCAAATTCGGCCCTATCTTTCCAGGGAGCAAGGAGGTACCGCCATGCCGCGCGCCATCGTCACCGTGTTTGCCGTGCTTTCCATCGCCTTCGCCGGGTGCACCTTCAAGAGCGCAAGCACATACAAGCCCAACGAGACCGGCACCGTCATGCAGGTCAAGAGGGTCACGATAGTGTCCAGCCGCAAGGTGATGATCGAGGGGCTCAAGGACGACCAGTCGGTGGGCTGGGGAACCCTGGTCGGCGCCACCGTCGCCGGCGCCGCGACCTATGGCCTGACCAGGGCCGATACGCCCCTTGGCGTCGCCGTCACCATCATCGCCGCCATCGGCGGGGCCATGGTGGGAACCATCATCGAGGAACGCAAGAACCGCCATCCGGGCGCCGAATACATCCTCCAGACCAAGACCGGCAAGCCTTTCGCCGTGGTCCAGGCTCTCGGCAGCGGCGATAAGGTCCTGGCCAAGGGGCGGCGCGCGGTGGTGCTTTACGGCCGCGGCGGCTTCGTCCGCGTGGTTCCGGAAAACTAGGCCCCGGGCGCTTATCCTTGTGGCGCCGGCGTCCAGGGCGGTGTTTAATCGGCTTCAGACCCACGGCACCGTTCGAGGAGAGGCCCATGACCGTCGCCCGCGTGATCCTGATCAACGTCCCCGAGGAGAACGCCATCGAGGCGGAGCGCGTGTGGAAGGCGCAATGCGCGCCGTTGATGGCCCGCCAGCAAGGTTGCCGGTCGGAAAAATTGATGAAGTCCCTCGACCGGCCCGGGCTTTATATCTCGTACGCGGAATGGGACAGCCTCGAGGACATCGACCGCTACCGCGAAAGCACCGATCACGAATCCATCCAGAGCGAGACCCGCGCTCTCCAGGGCGCCCGGGCGGTGGTGTGGTGTTACCAGATCATCGACTGACCGGGGCGGCCTGGCCGCGTTGCCTGCGTTTTCGGCCGCCGGGGATGGCGCCCTTTGACGCCTGGGGAAGCACTGCGCGGTAAAGTCCGCCTGGGTCGGCGCGCGGGTGTTCGCCCCCCTGGTCTTCGCGCGCTGTCACATTCGCGTGACCGGCACTGGATTTGGCGGCGCGCCGGGGATAGATTCCCACCTCTAGGCGCGGGGGAGGCGATCGTGCCGGCGCGCCGATGACACGCACAGGGAGATGAACCATGGCGCACAAAATCCTTATTGCCGCCCTGCTTATTCTGGGCCTTGCATCCACCGCCATGGCGGCGGGCTCATCCAGTCCCTCGCGCCGGCCGGCGCCGGAGTCGAATTTCGATCTCGGGCTCAAGGCCGTCAAGGCCGAGAACTTCGGGCGGGCGCTGGGCTTGTTGGCAAAGGTGGTGCGGTCCGACCCGCGAAACGCCGATGCCTGGAACTGGATCGGTTTTTCCAACCGCAAGCTGGAGCGATTCAAAGATTCCCTGGTGGCCTATAAGAAGGCACTGGCCATCGATCCCGACCACCGCGGCGCCAACGAGTACCTGGGCGAGCTGTACCTCAAGACCGGCGACCTGGCCAAGGCCCGGGTGCGGCTCGATAGGCTCGACTCCATATGCTACTTCGGTTGCGAGGAATTCGACGACCTGAAGCGGGCGATCAAGGCGTTCGAGGCCGCCCAGGGCAAGGGCTGAGCGCCCCGCCCCGGCGCCGCCGCCTTTCCCTTCGGTGAACCCAGGCGATGGACGGTCTTTCCCCGCTCGCCGCGTACTTAAATGATTATTGGGCGTCGGTGGCGGCGTTCGCCGTGTTTGGGTTGTTGCATTCCATCGGCGCCCATGAGCCGTTCAAGAACGCCCTTGGGCGGATCACCGGCGCGTTCTTCGTCGATCACTTCTGGCGCCTGGTGTACTGCGGGCTCAGCTTCTGGGCGCTTTACACCGCCATCGCCTCCCTGCACTGGGCGCGCAATACCGCCCATGACGTCTGGCTGTTTAATTATCCCGACGCGCTGTGGCAGGCCATCACGGTGCTGCACCTGGGGTCCATCGCGCTGCTCTATGTCGCCTTCCTGCAAAGCGATTACCTGGAATTCCTCGGCCTCAAGCAAGCGGGGCGGGGGATCATGGCCCTGGTCGGCAAGCCCATCAAGGGCCCGCCGAAGCCGCTGTTCGGAACCGATCGGCTGGTGGTCCGCGGGGTCTACGGCTGGGTGCGCCATCCCATGCTGGCGGCCGGCTTGCTGTTTCTGCTAACCAGCGGGCCGTCGCGCAACAACTTGGTCTATGCCGTCATGTACGCCGCGTACATGTTCATCGGCGGCTATTACGAGGAACGCCGCCTGCTGCGGGTCTTCGGCCAAGACTATGTCCGCTACCAGGCCCGGGTGGGGGCGTATTTCCCGCGCCTGTGGCCGCGCCCGGCGGGCTGAGGGCCGCCATGCTGGAGCGCATCTCCGAGTTTTTCTACGATCCCGTGGTGTTCTGGACCGCGCCGTTGGCGCTCCATGCCGCCGTTACCGCCTGGCGTTGGCTGCGCCGCCGGGCGCGGCGCGCAAGCTGAGGCCGCAGGCGCGCCGGGCCTGGCGAAAATGGCGCCGAGCCGGTTGCGAAAGGTCCGGAGAGCGATTACGTTCCGCCCACCGGGGAGTGGCGCAGCTAGGTAGCGCACCTGCTTTGGGAGCAACCGTTCATCCCTCTAAATCCTTTTTCTTTTCAGTAACATCCGAGATTGGCGGGCCGCCATTGTGCCCAAATTGTGCCCCCAATGCGGCCACCGCTTCGCGCCGGGCGCTGTCCTCTCGGTGTGCGTACCTCATCGTCGTCTCGATGCTCTCGTGGCCCATGATCTCCTTAACGACGTCGAGCGGCACGCCAGCGGCGACCATCCTGGAAGCCGCCGTGTGGCGGAGGTCATGCCACCTGAAATCCTCGATACTGGCGCGTCTGAGGGCCGCCTTGAAGGCTGTCTTGAACGATTTGATGGCGTGGCCCTTGTAGAGGAACACCGGCCCGCTGTCCTTCGGCTTGAGCGTCGAGAGTAGCGCCCGGCATTGATTGGACATCGGCACGATTACCGTCTTGCCGCCCGGCTTTCGTGACTTCACCTGAAACATAATTTCTTCACCCTCCATGTCTACCTGGAACCAGTCGAGGGTGGTGCAGTTTGAACGCCGCACCGCGGTCATAAGGGTGAAGGCAATCGGCGCCCTTAGGTGAGGGGCGGCGGCGGCCATCAGGCGGGCTTCTTCCCCCGCCCTCAGGTATCGCTTGCGCCCATCCGGTTCGATCAGCCATTGCGCTTTCCAGTCAATATCGGCGACCTTGGCGCCCCATTTCTTGCGCGCCATGTTGAAGCAGGCCCGGAGCAGGGTCAGTTCCCGGTTTACCGAAGCATCCGAGACCTTGGCGCGCCGCCGAGCGACATAGGTTGCCACGTCGCTTGGCGTCAGCTTGTCGAGAAACACGTCCTTGCCGATCCCGGCGATAAGGTTCTGGGCCTGATAATCGAGAGTGTAGGCGGAGGGGAGGGCGTTGGCGTGTTCCAGCCA
>SMVB01394158.1_pt1 | contig 20746 bp, 17 predicted proteins | sample 2456461 | NCBI WGS metagenome assembly SMVB01 (sample SAMN11095934, study PRJNA526329) | marine sediment metagenome | biome: Marine sediment; feature: Surficial sediment; material: Deep marine sediment; isolation source: Hadal surficial sediment | place: Pacific Ocean | collected 2014-05 | depth...
ACCCGATTCTTTGGAGGCGGCGGGCCTATTGTCCCGGTATGGTTGGGCTCTGGGTCAGGAGGCAGGCGATTACGATAAGGCCCTATCCTCGTTGAACAGCGCCCTAGCCATCGCCCAAGAGAAGGGCGACCGATTCTTGGAGATGTCAACAATGGCGTACGCTGCGGAGATTAACTTTTTCAAACTGCGTTTTGAAGACGTACTAGCTGACGGGGCAAGGATCCGCGAATTGGGCAGGCAGGTCGATAATCCCTTAGCGGAAGTCGCGTACCGCATCAGCGCTGTACCGGCGGCGTTTGCCATGGGCCGGAACGAGGACATTGCGCTCCTCTTGGATTCCTCCATTGAATCAGCGGAGCGTGTTCGCAACCAATCATTACTTGCAGGGACGTTGTTCCTAAACGCGGTGTTAGCTTTTGCTTTCGGCAGGTGGTCCTTGGTTCGTGAAGTGACCGACCGGGGACTCGACGCGATGCCGGCCTATCCGCCTTTGTTATTGATTCGGGCGTTTCTAGAATATGAATGTGGAGACCACGCGGTGGGCCCGGTGTACCTGGAGCGGCTCTTGGAGACGGTGCGGGACAGCCGCCAAATCCCCAGTTTGGAATTCGCCTGCGTCGCCCAAGGAGTTCCTTTGATCGCCGAGATGACCGGCTCATTGGAACATTTGGAGACCGCTGCTCTGGCGTCGAACACCGTACTTGCTTTCCCCAGTGCAGCACCCTTTCTCACTCAATTAGCTCGGAGCGGACTGGCGTTGAACATGGTGTTGACCGGCAATATCTCCGGGATTTGGGACCACTACGAAGAATTGGAGCCATACCGGGGACTTTGGCTGGCATGGGCTGGAATAGACCCGGTGCTGGGTCAGATCTGCCGAGCAACGGGACGCCTCGACCAAGCTATAGATCACTTCGAAACAGCCGTGGATTTCTGCCGCAACGCCGGCTACCAGACCCAGTTGTCCCGGCTGTGCCTGGCGTACTCCGGGACGTTACTGGAACGGGACGCTGAAGGAGACCGGGAACTCGCCAATGCCATCCTCACCGAAGCACTGTCGATTACGGAAGAACTGAATATGGGGCCGTTGAAAGATCAACTAACCAAAGCCCGAGAAAAGCTCCCTACAGCCCGCCAATCCTCCTCCTATCCCGGTGGCCTGACCCAACGGGAGGCGGACGTTATCCGGCTGATTGCCCGAGGCAAGACTGACCGGGAGATTGCGGAAGAGCTAATCATCAGCGTCCGCACCGTCACAACCCACGTCGGCAACATCCTCAATAAAACGGGCGCCGCCAACCGGGCCGAAGCAGCGTCTTTCGCCACCCGCCACGGTTTGGACTAGCAATCTAGGTCTTCTTGGGTCCGGTTCCCGGTAGTTGCTTTACTGTATATCCGGGCTTTTTGGTATTCTTTTGCCGTGTCTCGATATTCTGGGTATTGACTCAAACCGCTGTGGAGATGGCGTGGTCCAAGATCTCCGCCGCCTGGTCGAGTTGGGCCTCGGTGGTCGTGAAGGGCGGCACGAACCGGAAGACGGAGCCTTTCCGGCGAACGCTTAGAATCAGTCCGTTTTCAAGGCATGCCCGCCCTATCGCCCGGCCCGCCTGGTAGGCCGGCTCACGGGTCAACCGGTCGTTGACCAGTTCGATCCCCTGCAGCAATCCCCGGCCTCGAATGTCGCCGATGATATCGTGCTTGCGCGCCAACCGCTCCATATGTTCCCGCCAATAGGCTCCGATGCGCAGTGCCACATCGACGAGCATCTCTTCCAAGATAATGTCGATGCTGGCGATGGCGGCGTTGCACGGCATCGGGTCGTTGGAATGGGAGTGGCCCACGACCAACCCGGAGGCCGACACCTTCTCTTCAATCTCGTCGGTCGTGATGGTGGCGCTGATGGCCACTCCGCCTCCGAAATGCTTCGAGATGGTGAAGATGTCGGGCACTACCCCTTCATGTTCGAAACCCCACATCGAGCCGAGTTTGGCCAACCCCGTCTGGGCTTCATCGACGATCAGGAGGGCCCCGCGTTCCTCGCACTTGCCCTTCAGTTCCCGTAGCCATCCTTCCGGCAGGTCAATAACGCCTCCGGCGCTGAACAACGGCTCCGTGATTACGCCAGCCAGTTGGCCGTCGGCCTGGGCGTCCAGCAGGTCAAAGCTCGTGTTGAGACAGGTGTAATCACAGCCGCCCCTGTCCTTGCAGTACGCGCAACGGTATTCGTAGGGCGCCAAGATGGGGTAGTTCCCGGGCGAATAGGGTCCGTAACCCTCGTGCCAGCCGGAAAAGGTGACTGCCCGGGTGGAGTCGGTCATGCCATGAAAGCTCACCACCGGACTGGCGATTTCATACCCGCCGGTGAACCGTTTTGCGATGGCCATGGCCGCTTCGTTGGAGTCGCTTCCCGAAGTCAAAAACATGGACCGGTCCATTCCATCCGGGGTAATCTCGGCCAGGCGGGCGGCCAAGATTATCTCCCGGTCGTTGAACATGCTCATGTGGCTGTGGATCAGGGCCTCGCAACTCTCCTGGAGCGCCTGGACGATGCGGGGATGGTTATGGCCGAGGGCGCCGCACATCTGACCCGAGTTAAAGTCCAGATACTCCTTGCCGTTGACGTCGCGGACGATTGATCCCCGCCCCCAAACCATGATGGGGCCATTGACTGCGTTGGAATCGATACGGCTCCGGAAACTGTACCTGCGGGCCAGGTCTAGCAGTTCCTCTTCGGTCAGTTTTTGGGTCATGGTGCCGCCTCCATATCGATAGGCTGCGGCGTGGGCCGCCGCTAAGAAAATCTATAGATAAACAGACCGCCGGGAATCAGCATTCCCGGCGGTCTGAGTGCTTCACTTTTTGATCAGATTCCCGGTCCAACCGATTCGGCGTTAACTGCCGGTTATTTCTTGAACTCCGGCATAACTTCCTTGCCGAACCATTCCAGTTGCTCCAAAATGACGCTTTGGGGCGTGCCGATGACGGAGCCCACGTTTACCTGCTCGAGGCCGGGATACCGGGACTGGACGTCGTAAATCTTCTCGGCAACCATTTCCGCAGGGCCACAGAGCCACGATCCCGCCGCCACTCCTTCTTCGATCGTCGGCAAACCGGCGGACCTGGCCCGTGAGGAACCCTCGCCCAAGGCGGACATCTGATCATCGGACAGACCCCGGACGAATCCCAGGGGTGCGAACATCTTCATGTTCTCTTCAAAGAAACTGCGTGCCTCGTTGATGGCCTTCTCTTCCGAATTGGCGATCTGAATCGAATAGCCGATGCACAGGTCAGTGCCCAGTTCGGCCTCACGGCCGTGCTTGACCAGAGTGTCGCGCCATTGGGTGATAACCTGGTCCTGGGCCCCGCCAGCGGCGGCGCCGCCACCGATGATGCCCTTGATGCCGTGTTTGGCCATGAAATCCATCGCCCGCTGGCTGCCGCTGACCACCGGCTGCCAGGTTTCAACCGGCAGAGTCCGGGGCCGAGGCACCAACGTAATCTCCTTCAGGGTATAGCCCCGGTAGGGGACCTCCGGAGGCAGGTTATAATATTTACCCTTGTGGGAGAAGGATTCCTCGTTGAAAGCCTTCATGATAATCTCAATCTGCTCTTCGAACATCTCCCGGTTGGCGTCGTTGTCGGTGGCGGTGCTGGGCACTCCGAAGGTATCGACCTCCCGGGAGTGGTAACCGCGTCCGACACCAAATATGACCCGGCCGCCGGTCAGGATGTCGGCGGTTGCGTAGTCTTCCGCCAAGCGCAGAGGATGCCACATGGGATTGATATTGAACCCGCATCCGAATTTCAGGTTCTTGGTCAGATGGGCCAGGTGAACGTAAAGTAGCAGGAGGTTGGGTAGGCATTCATACCCTTCCCTTTGGAAGTGGTGCTCGGCCGACCAGAATGTGTCATACCCCAATTCTTCCATCTTGAGGACGATGGCTTCGGTCTTGCCGAAGACCCCGGCCAATCTTTCGTCGGAGAGCCAACGGTCGTTGACTGGCGTAGCATCAAGGCCCAGGTCGTCGAAGTCGACGTGCCCAGCAAATAGGCTTCCGAATTTGGTAATCATCGAATCCTCACTGGTTATCGGACTTTGGGAAAGCTACCGCCCATTCTAAGGTGAGACCAATGATTGTCAACCGCAGGCTGAGGACACGCCGTGAAACGGTCTACAATGATTTTCTCCAGTACTGACACAAAAGCCCCCGTGGAATATTCCCGCCGCTTTGTTAAAATTGATTGATACGAAATCGAGAGACGCACCAAACTGGAAGGCTGCCCAGATGACCTCCAATCATGGCTAGGGCTAACACGGGACGCAAAATCATGATTGTAGACGACGAATCCGAGTCGGCGATACTGCGCGCCGTCCGCCGCCGCTTGGCTGCGGAGGGTTGGGATGCCTTGGTGGTCCAGCCTGAACCTGGGCACTCGGTGGGTGAGGAATTCCAGGCGGCCGCCCTTTGGTCCATAGAAGAAGAGCGGCCTGACGCCGTGTTGCTGGATGTTCGGTTCGGCGAGCACCGGGACGACCAGTTTCGGGGACTCAGCATCCTGAGCGAGATTGTGGAGCAGTGGCCTAGGCTGCCAATATTGATGTTCACCCAGTACGCTCAGGGTCCTGACCGCGAGACGGCGGTGCGGGGTTCCTTGAAGTGGGACGCCCCGGTCGACTTCATAGACAAATTGGCCAGCCCGGACGAAGTGGTCCTGCGCCTCCGGCGGCTCATCGGCACCTCCCCTGAATCCATCCCCATCGGTGATCAGATTCTGGTCGATGTCCGTGCCCGGCTGGTGTATGTCAACAACGGCGATGAACTGACGCCCGCGCTGGATTTACAGGGCATGAAATTCGACATCTTCCAGGAACTTGCGGCCGCTTGGTACCGAAGCCCTGGCGAGTTAGTGGCTTTTTCACGCCTGGAGCGTTACTCTGAAGGTGAAGACCCGCGTGCCTCGCTGCGAGTGAGGATCCGGGAGATCAAAGACGCCATCGGCAAAGTCATGAACACCCGCTTCGGCCCGTCTGAACTGATTTTGAACGTTAGGGACCAAGGATACCGGCTGGTGCCGCCCAAGTCATGACCAGAGTCCTCACACCGCTCAAGTTCATCGGTGGGGTTATTGCCCTCGCCGGTGTCGTCTCCATCAGCCTTGCCCCAATCATAGGCAAGAACGTTTTCGACCACCTTTGGGGGATCGAGCCGCTGTCATATATCGGCGGATTTCTCATGATTGCCGGACTCGCCGTGGCTGCGGCCGCGTATGCGGGTGCCGAATGGTCCCGGCGGCGGTCCGGCCAGGGGTCGAATAATCGACAGCCCGGTCACAGTTGGAGTGAGACTACTCTCCAGTACTTCCAGTTGTTCGACCATGACTTGGGCCGCCCTCTGAGAAGAATCGCCGGCAAGGAACGGGAGCTGCGCGCGGTGTTGCAGGCCGGGACGGGCCCGATGGACCCTGGAGTGAAAGACCTGCTGGATGAGATTGAACGCCAGACCCCCAACTTCCGCTTGATGATGTCAAACATGCAGGTCCTGATCCAGTTGGAGTCTCCTGAAAGCGACGATCAATTGCAGCCCGTGGAGCCCGTCGAGGTTATCCGGCGGATCGCCGACCGGTACACATCTGTCGCCTCCGAGGCGGGCAAGGAAATCACCTGGTGGTCTGAACCGGCCGAATTGGGATTGGTCTATGCCAACAGCAATGCCATTGAGCACATCGTGACCAATCTGGTCGACAACGCAGTGCGCTTCGCCGATACCCACGTGGAAGTGAAACTCACCAATAACCCCAGCCATTTCTTCATCCGTGTTTGGGATGACGGGCCCGGTATCGGCCCACAGTACGTCCAACACTTGTTCGACCGGGGATGGACCCCCGAAGTGGTCCGAAGGGAAGAGAAATCCAGCTCTGGTCTGGGGTTGTTCATCGCCCGCAGCTTGGCCAGAAGGTCCGGCGGCGATCTGACCGTGGAGAGCGACGACCATGCCGACGGCGAACATCACACTGCCTTTTTACTCAGCCTGCCGTCTAATCTGGGAGCCCAGTTAAACGGCGTCCGGTAGACGTGTACGTACCACGAATTCCAGATAACGTTGAACAGGACTAGACCGATGTTTCTTCGGGCGGCAGATACAAATCGTAAAACATGGAGTCTCGTTCGATGAAGCTGAAGGGAGCTCTTTTAGCCTTGATGACAATCGGATTCGTCTTGTCCGCCTGCGCCTCAGAGGTCGACCGTACCATCGCGCCAACGGCAACTCTGGCCCCCACTGCCACTCCCACGCCGCAGCCAACGCTGACGCCCACGCCCACCGCCACTCCCATGCCCACGCCCACCGCCACTCCGACAGCAACACCAACGCCGCCGTCTCCCACACCCACGCCAACACTCACGCCGGTGCCAGTGGCAGCTCCGCTACCGGCACGGGACAATGACACATTACCGCATGTATTCGTGGGGAGCGTGACCATTGGCGGCCTCGCCGCTCCCGACGGCACTCAAGTTACAGTCTGGGTTGCGGAGTACGGCGCCCCAATCGGAACTGGCACAAGTTCAGGCGGGAACTACTCGGTGCTGGCCAACCAACACGGCTCCGCATCCTTCGCGGGGAAAACCCTGATATTTAAGATCAATGGTCAAAAAACCGGAGAAACCGGGACCTGGGAGACCGGCAACGCGACGATATTGGCTATCTCACTGGAATAAGATGCTGCGGCCCACTCATGGTTGGCGCAGTTCTAGATATTCCGGGAGTCCCAACGGCCCGTCCGACTTGGGTGATGGCCAGTTTGTAAGCTTGTCCACTGGGCTGAACGAAACAAGATTGCCCAAGAGAAAACCCTGGGCCAACTTGTCGAATCTGATTTTAAGAAATTAGACTGCGCCGCCCACTGTCTTGACACTCAAAATCTAAAGACATACACTCGGATTGCCGGGCCGTCTTGGTCCGGTAACTTGTGTGGCCCGGTGGTGTAGCGGTTTCAACATATCGGCCTGTCACGCCGAAGATCGTGGGTTCGAATCCCATCCGGGTCGCCATTCCTCAACTTTTACTGCACCTTGGCACTCCGCCGTCCAGAAAGTTCCGCGGGTTACTCGTGTCCCTCTAGGACAGACCGAACGCTGGACGCCTGCTTTTTATAGATTCTATCTCCCGCTCCAATATCTCCCTTTGGACGCCCAGGGCCACGGCCATTTCAATATCGAGGAGCGCCATGCCGTCTTGGCCAAGTTGGGTGAAAACCAGGGCGCGCCCAGCATAGCCAAGGGCCAACGCTGGTTCAAGAGAGACCGCCTGATCAAAGTCCAGTAGCGCCAAATCGAATTTCTTCATTTGATAATGGACATTTCCGCGATTGTAGAAGGCCCTAGTATAAGTGGGATCGAAGGTTATCGCTGCGTCATAATCGTCCAAGGCTTTCTGAAATTCGCCTAATGCCTTGAAGGCGACGCCCCGGTTGTTGTATGCCTTCGGATCCTGAGGATTGTACCCGATCGCTAGATCGAAGCTTGTTATTGCCTCTGGAATATTCCCCAACGCAAGGTCCGCCGATCCTCGGTCGAAGTACGATTGCTCTGGATAGGAATCCAAATTGGCGGCCATTCGGTAGTCTTCCGCGGCCCGCTGCAACCGGCCCAAGCGCTCATAGGCCGATCCTTTGTTCAGGAAACCATCAACGAATTCTGAGTCCAGCCTGATTGCTTCGTTAAGATCCTCTATCGCCAAATGCGGTAGCTCTAATCTCAGGAAGAAGTTAGCTCTGTTGAAATAGGCGTCCACATGGCCCGGATCGATTCGTATCGCGCGGTCGTAGTCATCGACCGCCGCGCGCCATTCCTCGAGTCCCTCATAAGCCCCGGCACGGATGGTATAGGCACGAAAGTTTTCAGCGTCGAGTCTTATCACCTGGTCCAAATCTACGATGGCGCTTCGATACCTTCCCAACGAAACATAGGCGGCCGCTCTACCGTTATAGGCCGCAGAGTCGTATGGATCGTCCTCGATCGCCTTTCCGAATGTCAGGGCCACCTGATCAAACTCCTGTGCCGGCCCGTAATCAAGGGGGACTGGATTGCCTGTCAAAAAACGAGACGCCGGTGTTGCGGAAGCGGCGAGCGCCGAGACCGATGCCGTTCCATCTTGGACACCGTAGGTTGCGCTGCCAACGTCGCCGTCACTGAAATCGAGATGAGATGTAGGCGCGTCAGGGGCTCCGGCACAAGCCGCTAGAGCCAGCGCAATCACTGCGCAGAACCCTAAAATCAAACGTTTGCTTCGAGTTCTCACCGTGATCGCGGCCAATCTATGGGTGATGGTCCCAGGGTTCTGTAAAAGGACTCTTGTGTTGAGCATCGTAAATACCACACTATTTCAGGGGATGATGCCTATTGGGCCCATGCTAAATGCCACTGATGTGTGCCTCAGTTCACCGCCGACGGCAGTAATGCACCACTGCCTGTCTTCCTTCCCTCTCCTTTCCGATTGGAAAGGCTTCAACCGGGGACATTGTCGGCGCGCGCCAGGATGGGACCGGAGATAGGCCAAAAAAATACCCTCTTTCAACAGGGTATTTAAGATTCCATTGCCACCATTCGCGCCTCGCAATCAGAGCCGCCAACCCATCCCGGTCTGTCTACCAAACCGATTCGGCCGCAACATTGATGTCCAACCGGCCGTGGGGGCCTAACGGTGTTTTATGTCAGGCTATCTCAATTTTATTTTCGTGATTTTGTAGAGTCAATCCTCATCAAATCGAGATTATCGCGCACGCACCATCATTTAGATTATTACCATTAGATTATCCGCTTGGCCGTACAAAACGAGCCCGGTCAACCACCGACGAATCGCTGGCCGAAACCGGACGCTACCTCGGCGTTGCCCTCATAGGTCAAACGACCCAACTCCAAGGCGGCTTCCAACTTTAGCCTACCGTACATGACCAATACGTAGGTTTCCCCGTCGCACCGGAAGGTCACATCGGGCACATCCGAACTCGCCGGTCCCACCCGCGCTCCCTCAGCCGCCACGACGATATCCCTGCCAGTGGAGATTGGACCGCTCACGGCGAAGCGGTAGCGCACCGGATTTTCCAGTGACGGGTCCGGGCGAAATGCCCGTCTGGCGGCCCGGTCAACCGTGTCTATGAGCACGATCACGCTATCGTTGGAAAGATGGTATTCGGTATCCAGGACGGTCCTAATGTCCCAGATGTGCATCGTCAGCTCACTGATGCGCATGTCCAACATTGTGCGCACCGGCTCGGGCCCCGGAGGCCAATAGCACAGCTTGTCCCAGTCGCCGGGGCCGACTTTGTTGAAGACCTCGACTGTCTCATCCAGACGTTGGCACAGGACCTCGACCAACTGCGAACCGTGCTGCTCTTTGGTGGATTTGGCACGGTCATATATATTCCGGGCGAACCGGTCTTCGTCGTGGTCCGCAACCGCAGGCGCCCCTTCGCCGGGAGAGATATCTCCTTGCAGGCCCCTGCTCACCCGTGAAACGAACGGCTGGCCAGCGAGATGGGCGATGACATCAGCCACCGTCCAACCCTCGCAGGCGCTGGCCTTCCGCAGCTCTTCTACAGACAAGGAGGCAAGATACTCTTTGACCGCCTTGCTCTCGGTCTCCAAAACCTTAGCCCTAAATTCTGGCGTGTTCATCTAGCCTTCGCATCGATCCTCAAAGATAAACGATTCGCCTACTTGGAGACCCAACCGCCGTAGATCGGAAACTGGCTGCAGATGAACTCGATGTATGCCGGTTGACCGGACTCATTGGCGGAGAAGGCCCGTTTCAGGGCCAAGACCACCTCGGACGGCTCGGTCACCCGCTCGGTGTGATAGCCCAACTGCCCAATAACCTTCGACATATCCACTTCGTCGTAATCGAGAACTTTGTGGGTGAACGGGTCGTGGCCGTCGCCCCAGAATCCAGGGCCGTACCCAGCGAATCCGCCGTTACTCACGTGGACCACCGTGATTCCCAGCTTCTGCCGCAGGGGAACCTCAAGATTGCCCATCATGTATCCCAGGCCAGCCTCGCCAACGACCGCGACACAGGTCTTCTGAGGGAAAGCAAGCTTGGCGGCAATTGTGGCGGCCAGGCTGAACCCCAAGGAAGAGACGTTGCCCCAGCCAAGGAATCCCCGCGGGATCAGAGTGTCATACACGGTGGACAGTTGGTCCCTGGTGTTCCCGGACTCATGGGTGACAAAGGAGGTGAGAGGGTCCAGCGCCTCCATCAGGCCCGCGTAGACCCGGTAGGGGTTGATTGGCTTGTCGTTTGAAGCCATGGCCTCGCGGTACTTGACCATCGCGGAATCCCTGGCCTCCTTGACCTCCGACGCCACGTTGTCAGCGGGCCTGCCGTTCCCGGAAGTCTTGGCCGACAACTCGGTGGTCAGGGCTTGCAGCGTGAAGCGGGCGTCGCCAATCAGAGCTTGGGCCGTGGGATAGACCTTATTCACGTGCAATTCATCTATATTGCAGTGGATGATGGTCTTGTTCACCGCATTGGGGATGCCGTGGCTGAACCGGCCGGGAGACAGGCTAGAACCCACCGCGAACAGCAGGTCGCATTTGTTCAGATAGTGGTTAACCTGGTCCCCTCGAACACCGACGAACAACGGATGGTTCTCGGGGAAGGCCCCCTTGGCCTTGAGGGTGGTAATCACCGGAGCGTTCATCAATTCGGCAAAGGTTTTCAACTCGGCCGATGCGCCAGCGTAGATGACACCCTCGCCTGCATAGATCAGCGGGTCCTTGGCTTTCAGCAGCAGGTCCACAGCCAAGGTCACGTCAGCTGGGTCGGGCGCCGATTTCCAGCCCTTCACCGGGATGTACGGGTCGGCGGTTTCGTCATACTGGGCGTCGGCGTCGGGTATGGCGATGACCACGGGTCCGGGACGGCCCGAGCGCAACATGGTAAAGGCGCGGCGCATGAACTCGGGCAGGCGTTCCGGTTTGTCCAAGTGACCGTACCACTTGGAGACCGACTTCAAGCTGGCGGCGGAATCGAACTGGCTGTTACCAGTGTCCTCGGCTGAGATGCCGTCGGTGATGCAGAGAACGGGCGAGCCGTCTTCAAAAGCCTGGGCCATCCCAGCGAAGGCCACCTGCAGCCCGGCGGCGTTCACGCCACCCTGGAAGGTGACGACGCCAATCTTGGTACCGGCCGTTATCCGTGAGAAGGCATCAGCCAGGGCTACGGCATAGCGGTCATCCCGCATCATCACCATGGGAATCCCCTCTCGGCCCAGGGCATTGTTCACCTTGCAGACTGGGAAGGTGGAAACCCATTCGACACCTTCCTGTTTGAGGATGCGCGCTATTCCAGTACCGACATCGATGGTCATAACTTATTCCTCCAGTAGTTTTTTGCTCACTGCAAGCCAGGCTGATGAGGGCCTGATTATTGGATATAATCCGGTGCGGGCATCGAGTTTACATCGTTGAAACAAACAGGTGCTACTCTAGTGGAGCGGCCCTGGTATTACAACTAAATGATGCCTGTTTGGTGAGTTAACCGGAGTTGCACCATATTGCTAGAACGGTGATTCGCGCGGAATTGACCAAGTCCGCGGATTCTCGCTATAGTTTGCCTATCAAAGGATGTGAGAGTCGCCCGGGGGATTGCTGTATTCCGATCGCAGTTAATCTGAGCATGGCCGACGAAAAGAGGACGGAGAGTTATGAGTTACAAGGCTGAGTACATCTGGGTCGATGGCCAAAAACCCACTGCCAAACTGCGTTCCAAGGGAAAAGTGATTCCCGATGGCGACGAGCCGCCCATCTGGGCGTTTGACGGGTCGAGCACCAACCAGGCCACCGGCGACAATTCCGACTGTGTTCTGAACCCGGTTTTTATCTGCCCCGACCCCATCCGTGGGGGAGACAGCAAATTGGTGTTGTGTGAAGTACTCCTCACCGACATGACCACTCATCCGTCCAATACCAGAGCTAGCTGCGCCGAGTCCGCCAAGAAGTACGCCGATTTCGATATGTGGTTTGGCATCGAGCAGGAATACACCTATTTCGATGGGATAAAGCCCCTGGGTTGGCCGGACAATGGTTTCCCTGCTCCTCAAGGCGGCTATTACTGCGGCGTTGGCTCCGACGAAGTTTTCGGACGCCCTATCGTCGAAGCCCACCTCGACGCCTGTCTGCAGGCTGGATTGGCCATCGTCGGCATCAACGGTGAGGTGATGCCCGGTCAATGGGAATTCCAGATCGGCGCCATCGGAACTCCTGCGGTGGCCGACCACCTCTGGGTCGCCCGGTGGTTGCTCTACCGGATCGGCGAACAATTCAACGTCAGCGCTACCCTTGACCCCAAGCCGGTCCGGGGCGACTGGAACGGGGCTGGCGCCCACACCAATTTCTCAACCGTGCAGATGAGAAACGACTACGACGCTTGTGTCGCCGCCGCGGAGGCCCTGGGGACCCGGGCCGCCCTCCACATCGCCAACTACGGCGACCGCATCGAGGAACGGCTGACCGGCGAACATGAGACTCTGTCCTACAAGGAATTCAGGTACGGTGTCTCGGACCGGGGCGCTTCGGTCAGGATTCCCTGGCAGGTGGCCCGGGACCGCAAGGGCTACATCGAAGACCGCCGGCCCAACGCCAACTGCGACCCATACGTGGTGACCAGGCTCATATTGGACACCGTCTGCGGAGCTGCCTCCGAAGAGGCGCTTCCGTCCGCACAGTAGCGCCTGACCAGTCGATCGATACCGGGTGAGACGCCGAAGGACCCGCCCTTGGATAACAGGGGCGGGTCCTTTGATTATTGGGACGAGGCCGTCGGATGCTACGGATAATCAAGTGCCGATGCGGAAGGGGTCAACCGCGTCCTGCACGGAGCGGATGATGGACAAGGCAGTGAGGCGGCCGGTGCGGGGGTTTTCAGAGGGGATGTTCTCGATGTGCACCCTCAAGACCCCGAATTCGCCCACGACCTCTATATCGTGGCAATTGCGCTCTAGTCCGGGCACGGCCACCATCTTGACCTGAGTCTTGTCCGGGCCCAGCCCGGCCAAGCTGACGGCGGCTGAGACGTTCAAGTTGGCCGGGAAGCCCTTCACTGCCTCCCGGGCAGTCCCGGAGAAGACCTCCAGTTCCTCTTCCAGCCCGTCTAAACTGATGCCGTTCTCAATCAGATGCGGCGCTCCCTCCAGGCTGGCTGGCGGTTTACGGGAGACCATGGTCACATAGTCCACCTGGCCGGCGCAGGCCGATTTTATGCCGTCCAGGCCTGCTATCGCGCCCGACGGCGCCAACAGTCGGCAACCCGTGTGCCGTGCTTCCTCAATGATGCCAGGATTGTCCAACAGGGCGCCGATGCTGATGACCATCAGGTCTTTCCCCGCCGCAAAGGTCTCCTTGGCCAGTTCAGGCACCACGTGGCCTCCAGCCGTCTCAACCACCAAATCAGACCTGGAGATCAGCTCCTGCCGGTCCAGGTAGGGAGGAGGCGAGTCCAGGGAGCCAAGGAACTCGTGGGCCCGATTCTCGTTGCGGCTGGTTACACCGGCCACCGCTACGTTCAACCGGCCAGAGTCGACCGCCCGAAGCAGGGCTTGGCCAATGGCCCCACATCCAATGATCCCTATCGACTGGGTCATGGCGTCATCTCCTTAGCTTTTTATCTCGCAAACAAGATGGTACCATTCTCAGGGCCCCGAATGCCGCGTCCGCACGTGTGCTCGCCTACCCGTAAACGAAAGCGGGATGAGCGCGCCCGGGGTCGTGAATCCATAAACGAGTACAGATGCTAGAAGCTGAAATCATCAAACGAGGCGACGATTCAGGAAACGGAACGCTCCTAAAATACACCTCACCCAACGGGGCGGTGATCAAGGCCATCGGGGTGCCCCAATCATGGAACACCACCCTTGGGCCAACTTGGTGCTACGTGCTTGAGGGTGACGATCTAACACTGGTGGACCCGGGCTGTTTTGGGTCGGTGGGTTATCTGGAGGAGGGGCTGGAGGAACTGGGACACTCTCTAACCGCAGTGGACCGCATCATAGTCAGTCACGGCCACATGGACCATGACGGTAGTTGTCCGACGGTGGTCCGGAAGAGCGGCGCAGAGCTCTGGGCCCATGAGATTTACGGCTCCATGCTAAAGGCCGACCGTTGGGAGAAGGAGATGGGCTGGCGGCGGGAGATTCAAGGATTCAAGGCATTCGAGGCCTCCGATACCGTGGCGACGGTCAGAGAGCACCACGACCTTAACCGGCAACTGACCTTGGACCACCCGGTGACCGACGGATACCAGTCGGGCGGATTAACTTTCTACCACACCCCCGGCCACTCACCCGACGAACTGTGCATCCTTTTCGACCAAGCGCTCTTTTCTGGAGACCACATACTGCCCTTGATCACTCCCCACCCGTCCGTGGCGATGAGTTACAGCAGCTTCCAGTCGGCCTTGCCCTCCGCCTTCCGGGACGCCAACGACATCTACGGTCTTAAAGCGCTCCTCACTTCGCTGAAGCGAATGGCGGCCATGGAGGGCGACATCACCGTGCTGCCGGCCCACCGGGCTTTCCACCGGGGGAAATTCAACCCCATCGGGCTGGAGCGGGCTACGGAGATCGTGGAATTCCACCGGAACCGGTGCCACGAGTTGACCGATATCATGAAGACCGGCCCAATGGACCTGGGCTCCCTCACCAGGGAATATTTCTCCAACCGGGAGTTGGCGGAGCAAAACTTCTTCCTGGCCTTCAGCGAGGTCATGAGCCACATCGAATTGATGCAGGAATCTGGGGATGTTTCCGTCACCGTCGACTCTGCGGATGGCAAGGTGTGGAGCAACGGTCTTGGACCGGGCGTCCTGATACGCTGGGAGGGCACAGACCAGTTCTCGGGCTTTATTGACCGGCTTTAATCAGCCCGGCAGCCTATGCCGCCGCGTATCAACCGGCCCAACCCTCCTTGATCCAGGCGGCCACCCGCCCGCTAATCATGATTGCGCTGGAGTTGCTGCTGGACCAAGCCATATTGGGCGGCACACAGGAATCAGAATGGAAATCATGAGTAATCCCGGAGTTTGCAGAAAACTGCACCCACAGTAAGACAACCGGCCAAAGGGCATCGAGAGCACATCACAGGGGGTTCTGCCACTGAGAATTGGCGGGACCCCCTTCGTCATTCCAGCTTTCGCCGGAAAGACTTTCTGTTAAAACATAATGGAGGGGGCTGAACCACCAGAAAGAAGGCGAGGCCATGCCTAATCTTCGACATGGAAATTAGCATTTGTTGCCGAATCTAAGTCAAACGGTCGTGAAGGGCCAATGTGGTAGTTTATTGTCGTCCGAAACCCACTGGGCAAGCCACTCCATGAGAACAATAGGAGTTAATCGACGTGGCAAATTTGGAAGAATACACCGGCAAATATGAGACGGTGCGGTTCGAACGGACCGACGGGATCCTTCAAGTGACCTTTCATTCGGGGGACGGCAGCCTGCTTTGGGGCGAAGCCTCTCATCGGGAGTTGGGGCACGCATTCGCCGACATTGGCGGCGACGTCGAGAACAAGGTGGTAATCATAACCGGCACAGGCGACGATTATTGCGCCGAATTCGAGCCTGGCCGGTCTTCTAGGAGGATGCCCAAAGACTGGGACAAGACCTATTGGGAGGGCAAGCGCCTGCTGCTGAATCTGTTGGACATAGAGGTGCCGGTGATTGGGGCGGTCAACGGCCCGGCGCTGATTCACGCGGAGATACCCGTGTTGTCCGACATCGTTCTGGCCTCGGAGACGGCGACCTTCCAGGATGCACCTCACTTTCCCCGGGGCGTGGTGCCTGGGGACGGCGTCCACGTAGTCTGGCCCATGGTCTTGGGGGCGAACCGCGGCCGGTACTTCCTGCTCACCGGCCAGACCCTGACAGCGCAAGAGGCGCTGGATCTTGGGGTGGTCAGCGAGGTGTTGCCGAAAGACCGGCTGCTGCCGAGAGCTTGGGAACTGGCCCGGATGATTAGTAAGCGGCCGCCCCTCACCGTGCGCTACAGCCGCGTGGCCATGACCCTGAACATAAAACGGCAGATGCAGGACATGCTGGGCTACGGTTTGATGCTCGAAGGACTGGCCTACGTGGATAAGTCCTTGTCCGAGGAATAGTCCGGAGGACCCGCTCTCAAAGCCGGCGCAACCACACCCGTTCCCGTACCTACAGTAGGCCTTCAGGTGTGGCTCGGCGTACCGCTCGGCGATGCTGGGCTACAGTCTTAAAACAGGCCCCAATCTGTAGCGCAACCAAAATCGCCGTGAGGACCGCAAAAGGAATCTGGAACCAGTTGGGGTCGGGCACTGTCCGGTGAAATGACACTGTGTAGTGGATATACAGGAAATACGCAGTGTGCAGGGCCACTGCGTAGAAAATAGTGTAAGCGCCGTAGTGTAAAAACTTCCATGCGCCCGCGCCCAACGCCCGGGTTGCCCAATCTGTGGATGTCGCCAACAGAGGAAGAGCAATCACGACGGCCAGCATCCCCAGAATATATTGGCCATTCCGAATCCCGACTCCATCCTGACCGTTTGGTTTATCGCCGGGATGAACTCGTATCCCATAAATCTCAAAAAAACCCATTGCATCCACCCGTCTAGGATGATGATTGTGTGGGCGATAGCGAAAAAGCTGAACCAGATTCCCAATTCCCGCCGGTGCGGGAGAAGAATTCCGGCCCTTGGCCAAAATTTCATGACTGGCCCCAGAGCCACGGTGACGTACAGAAGTATCAAGCTCGCGTCCCCAATCGCTCGCCAAAAGCGCATGTCTGAGGACCATTGGGGACGGCTAAGCCAGAACAGATATATCAAGGCCTGCCCGCCGTCGCTAGGCGACGACAAATTATACGGATAAACACCTATTCAATGTTCTCTAAATCCTTAATCAACGTCTTGGCCGGTTCACAAGGGGCCTTGGCTCTAGAGCAATCGCGTCTACCGGGACCGCCTAGCGCCGCAAACACATCTGGCAAATATCCACAATCCTTGATTGCCAGGAATCCGACGCCGCTTGCCTAAACGTATTCTGAACCGGGTAAGTATCCACTTGGGGCTTTGCCTACAAGCAGTGTGACATCATATGGGAGAGAAAAACCGATGAATCTGCGCAACTTATTGCATCGAACCAACTTGATTCTGGGGATAATATCCCTCGTGTTTGCTCTCTGGGGCGGTACGCATCTGCAACATCTTTTCGACGACATGGGGGGCAGGCACGCCGGAGAGACGGTGGTGGCGCTGGTGTTGGCGTTGCTGGCCTTCGTGGCCTCCAGGTACGGGGCCGCAGGCCGCGAATAGGCACCAGGCTGCTGAAATGTTTGAGGTAAAGGCTGTGCCGAGGAAGCTATTGATTTGGGCCGCGCCAATCATGCTGGCTGCCGTGGTGGCGTGCGGCGGGGGCTCTGGAGCTGTCGTTTTCGATGTGCCCGTGTTGGCGAGGGTGATCGTGACTAGCGTGCAGGTCTCGGCGGAGGATGAGCGGGTCGAATATATCACGGTGCTCATGGATAATGGGAAAGAGATTTCGATGAAATTGGGCGAGGAAATCGACCCTGCGGTTTGGGACCCGGGCCATCTCCTTGCTCATGCTGGCCTAGGCGAGTCTCTGGGCCTAAAAATCGGCGTTACTTACATTCGCACCGCCAACTTGGTAGTGGCGATTCAACTTTCGGAATAAAACAGCCGGCAGATTGAGCCGGAGAGATACGGCGACAGCGTGTTTGATCTGGCCGGCCAATCACGCGAATCGGGAGCCTGGAGGCCCTAATGGCGGACAAACAAGCCAGATATCAGCGCAAGCAGGGCGCCCGAGACCGGCGCCGGCAAGAATCGAGAAAGGCGCGATTAGGCAATCTTCGGCGCACTCTCCTCATGACTGTTGGCGGCATCGTCGTCGTGGGTTTGGCGATCGGGGGATTCGTCTTGTTCATGACCACAAGGAGCGATTTCGGGAAGTTACTGCCCCCAACCAGTTTCTCGCCCGCCCACTCAGAGTCTCTCCCGCGGCAGCAGATCAACCGGCAACCGATACCGCGACTGGTGCAAGAACACGTCATGGAGCGCAACGCCACCCACAGCGATGGCAAGATGCTGGTGCAGTACAACTGTGTGAAATACGAATGCGAACCTGGTCTGATCGAGGAGCTTACAGCGATCGTGCTCAACTACCCTTCGACTGTCTATCTCGCCCCTTACCCGGCAATGGACGCCATGATTGCTTTGGCGGCGCCAGGCAGGCTCGTGATACTCGAAACCCTTGACGAGAATAGGATACGGGCATTCATCACCGACAACCTAGACCGGTAGTAATTTCTCACAACGAAGATGAAGGTTTGCCGGGTCCCGTCTCAATCAAAGGCCGATCTAAAGGTTGGTTTCGGGAGCGGCGGGCGGCCTCATGAAGGGCAGGTCATCCTAGGGCCTCGGCGGCCTGCCCCCAAACCCACCGGATCCGAAACCGCCGGCGCCGAATAACCCGCCTCCTTCGGGCGGGTTAATAATCACCGACGCCGCAACAACCAGCTCTCCGCTTTCGACGTCGCCTGAGACGATGACCAATACTCGGTCGCCGGGGGACAGATCTCCAACAGTGGCTGTCTCATATATCTGAATGACCAAGTCGTCGCCCAGGCTCACCAGTGTCTCGCCAGAGTCGGTGGCAACTGTGAGGACATTGCCATCCACTGCCCCCACGGTCCCGTTCAAGAAACCGCGTCCGCCAAAGCCGCCTCCACCACCGAAATTGCCGCCACCGAAATTGCCTCCGCCGAAACCGGCTGTATCGAAATCCCCGCGTCTTTCGGGTTGATTCACGACGACCGACAACGCATCGACCGGCCCTCCGCTTTCGACATCGCCCGAGTAGATGACCAAGACCCGATCGCCTAAGGACAGGTCGCCCACAGTGCCCGCATCAAATGTTTGGACGGTGGAGTCGTCACCCAGGATCACCTGAGTCTCGCCCGAGTCTGTGGTTACCGTGATGAGATTGCCATCGACTGCCCCGACGGTCCCGTTCAAATTGTCGCCGGGGAGGCCGCCGCCCCTACCCGTAAATCCACCTCCAGCTGTAGTGCCGCCTAACCGGGCGCGCAAGGCTTCCCTTTCCGCTTCCGTCATGTCGCCAGTAAAGGCTCCGCTAAACTGACCGCCTTGAATGCCACCGGCAGACCGTTGCCCACCTCCGATCCGCTGTTGTGACACGGTGGCGTCAGTGACCGCATCATTGTCCTGGCCGATGGTCAAGACCAGTCCGCCGCCGATTAATCCTCCGATTGCAATTACAATTACCAACAATACTGTGAATGTTTTGGCGTTCATTTTATTTGATCCTTTTGAATGCTCTAAGCAATCTATTCGTAACGCAGCGCATCTATCGGGTGTAGTTTGGCTGCCCGCATGGCAGGATAGATGCCGAAGAACAAGCCGATGCCCGCTCCGACCACCAAGGCCATCACCGCAAAATCCGCACCGAAGGAAGTCTGGAAATTTTGAGTGCCCAGGGTCCGGTCGTCCAGGAACCAAGCCACCAGAGCGCCAGCGCCCAAGCCCAAGCCTCCGCCGCCCAGACTGAGCACCGCCGCCTCGGTAAGGAATTGAAACATGATGTCTCTCCGTTTGGCGCCCATGGCCTTGCGGATGCCGATCTCACGGGTCCTCTCGGTCACCGACACCAGCATGATGTTCATGATTCCGATGCCGCCGACTAACAGCGAAATGCCGGCGATGGCCCCCAAGAACACGGTGAAAGTGTCGGTTGTTTCCTCCAGGGTTTCAATGGTGTCTTGTTGGCTGTTTACGGTGAAATCATCATCGCCCGTGATACGGTGACGGAAGCGAAGCACGGTGGCCACTTCGACCACGGCCTCTTCCATTGACCCTACGTCGACGATTTCAACGTTGATGGTATCGACCGATACAAGGCCCTGCGGCGTTCGCGACACTTCTAGACGGTTGTATACGGTGGTGATGGGCACTATTACCCGACCGTCGATCGAATTAAACCCTCCGCCTCCCGTATCTTCCAGAACTCCAATAACCGTGAATCGGCGCCCGTTGATTCGCACCGGCTGGCCAACAGGGTCACGCAAGCCGAAGAGGTCTCCGGCGACTCGGAAACCCAACACCGCTACCTGGGAGCTTCGGTCTAAGTCCGTCTCGGTGATGAACTGTCCCGACGCCACGGAGATCTGTCTCAATGCCTCGTACTCGGTAGTGGTCCCGAGTATCTGTGCGTTGGTGTTTTCCCGGCCGGCCACCAACTGTCCGTTGGTGGTTATCTCGGGCGCGACAGACTTTACCGAAGGGGCGAGCACATTGTCTTGGAGGGCGAATGCATCGTCTAGAGTCAGCGTCGTCGCACTTCCCTGACCGCCAAATATCCCTCCAAAGGTGGTTCCGCCCGCGCTTACAAAAAGGAGGTTGGAACCCAAGGCTTGGATCCGCTCCGTGATGGCGTCCTGGGCGCCTCGGCCGATGGACAGCATCGAAATCACCGCCGCGACTCCAATTACGAGTCCCAACAACGTGAGGGAGGCTCGAAGCTTATTGGCTGCCAACGATGTGATTGCGGTGACCAAGATGACTTGGGGGCTCATATTGACCTACCCACGGGCGCCGACAGGGAACGGACATATTCCTCGGGTGTCTGGTCGCCCACCATGTATCCATCGCGCATGGACACTATTCGATTGGTGGCCGCGGCGACTTCA
>SMVB01279560.1_pt1 | contig 20744 bp, 19 predicted proteins | sample 2456461 | NCBI WGS metagenome assembly SMVB01 (sample SAMN11095934, study PRJNA526329) | marine sediment metagenome | biome: Marine sediment; feature: Surficial sediment; material: Deep marine sediment; isolation source: Hadal surficial sediment | place: Pacific Ocean | collected 2014-05 | depth...
ACAAATATAGGCACCGGCACCAATAAAGGTGTGCAGATCGACGTCGATCCCCGATCCCTGGATATCCTTGCCCAGCAGCCCCGCCGCGTAAGCTTCTTTCACTGCTGCTTCAAATCTCGGTATGGGTTCGTCGATGAACTCGCCACGAATATAGTTGTAAGCCACGGACGCGCCCATCGCGTAGGCGGCGATTGCCATGCCTTCGACCAGCGCATGCGGGTTGTAGCGTAGAATCTCGCGATCGTGGCAGGTGCCCGGCTCGCTTTCGTCAGAATTGCACACCAGGTATTTCTGGCCCGGCACGCTGCGGGGCATGAAGCTCCATTTTAAACCGGTTGGGAAACCGGCGCCGCCGCGGCCACGTAATCCTGACGCTTTCACCTCATCAATGACGGCGTCCTGCGACATCTTGCCGGCGAGAATCTTTTTCCACGCCTGGTAGCCGTCATGCTGCTCATAGGTCTTCATCGTCCAGGACTCATCCGACCCAAACGTGTTGAAGCAAACGAGATTGTGCTCGTAGGCCATCAGGCCAGTCCATCCAGAATCCTGTCGACCTCGTCAATCGTCAGGTTCTCGTGATACTTGTGATCGACCATCATCATCGGGGCGCCACAGCAGGCGGCGAGACATTCTTCTTCGCGCTTGAGATAGATACGGCCGTCAGTCGTACTTTCACCAAGTTTTACGCCCAGCCTTTTCTCCACATGATCTACGATCTCGTCTGCGCCGCGCAGCATGCAGGAAATATTGGTGCAAATCGCGACGTCATGACGTCCGACCGGCGTCGTCTGAAACATGGAATGGAATGTGCCGACCTCATAAACCTGAATAGTCGGCACGTCCAGGTATTCGGCAACCCCATTCATTAGTTCTGCCGTCAGGTGACCGCCGTTTTCGTGCTGAACGGCATGCAACGCGCCGATGATTGCCGAACGTTGTCGCTTTTCCGGGAAACGTTGTCTCCAGCCATCGATCTCTTCTTTGACGTGGTCGGATAGAAGATCGATCAGGAGGTTCGGCTCACTCATCGATCCACCTCCCCGAACACAACGTCCTGCGTACCAATGACGGCCACGACATCAGCAAGCATATGGCCTTCGACCATTTCGGACATCGCCGCCAGGTGCGCGAATCCCGGCGCTCGAATCTTCACACGATAGGGCTTATTGGCACCGTCCGACACTATATAGACGCCGAACTCCCCCTTGGGATGCTCTATCGCGGCATACGCCTCACCTTCCGGCACGCAGTATCCCTCGGTAAATAATTTGAAATGATGAATGAGTGACTCCATGTCGTCTTTCATCTCAATACGCGTCGGTGGGACGACCTTACGGTCATCCAGCATCACAGGGCCCGGATTTTCACGTAGCCAGGCTATGCATTGCCGGATGATTCGATTGGACTGGCGCATTTCTTCTATGCGAAGCAGGTAGCGGTCGTAGCAATCACCATGCGTACCAACAGGAATATCGAAATCGACCCGATCGTAGACTTCATACGGTTGTTTTTTACGCAGATCCCATTCGACACCGGAGCCACGCAACATCGGTCCTGAGAAACCGAGTTGCATCGCACGTTCGGCGGAAACGACGCCGATATTGACCGTACGTTGTTTCCATATGCGGTTATCAGTGAGCAATGTTTCATACTCATCAACGCACGACGGAAACTTGTCGGTGAAGGCTTCGATAAAGTCGAGCAGCGACCCTTCCCGAATTGAGTTCAAGCGGTCAACATCTTTCTTGCTGCGAAATTTCGAGTACTGGTACTTCGGCATCGTGTCGGGCAAATCACGAAAAACGCCGCCGGGACGATAGTAGGTCGCGTGCATGCGCGTGCCGGACACCGCTTCATAACAATCCATCAGATCTTCGCGCTCGCGAAAGCAATACAAAAACACGGTCATCGCACCGATATCGAGGCCGTGCGCCCCGAGCCACATCAGGTGGTTCAGAACCCTCGTGATCTCATCGAACATGACGCGGATATACTGCGCACGAATCGGTGCCTCGATTCCCAGCAATTTCTCGATGGCAAGCACGTAACCGTGTTCATTGCACATCATGGATACGTAGTCGAGTCTGTCCATGTAGCCGATACTTTGATTGTACGGCTTGGATTCGGCGAGCTTTTCGGTCGCACGGTGCAGCAGTCCAATGTGCGGATCTGCTTTTTGAATCGTTTCGCCGTCCAGTTCCAGCACCAGCCGAAGCACGCCATGCGCCGCAGGGTGCTGCGGGCCGAAATTGATCGTGTAACTCTCAATCTCACTCATTATCGGTGTTCCGCAGCTGCTCGTCGTAGCGGTTGTCGTCACGAATGACCCGCGGCACAAGTGTCCTTGGTTCGATGCTTACGGGTTGATACGCTACCCGCCCTTTGTCAGCGTCATAGCTCACTTCGACATTACCGATCAGCGGGAAATCCTTGCGGAACGGATGCCCGATGAACCCGTAATCCGTCAGGATACGGCGGAGGTCCGGGTGACCTTCGAACAATATGCCGTAAAGGTCGAATGCTTCGCGTTCAAACCAATTCGCTGAGTTCCAGATGTCGACAACTGATCGGATAATCGGCGGGTTTCCGGTACCGGTGAATACACGCATCCGCAAGCGCGTGTTGTGTCGCAGCGATAGCAGGTGATACACGGCGGCAAACCGACGCGCATCGAATTCATCTGCCTCATCAAGAATGACTGGTTTTTGCTCGACGCCTCGACTGAATCCCGTTTCTGTTGCGCTGGACGTTGTCCATTCGACGTCGCCGTAGTGCAGATAGTCAACGCCGCAGACGTCCATGAGCATTTCGAATCCAAAATCGGGCTCATTGCGCAGCGCAATGGCAACTGTCAGTAGATCATCCTTGTCCACTTCGATCGTCAGCTCACCGCAAGAAGAAGCAATGCGCTTCGCCTGTTCGCCAAAGCGCTCTTCAATCCGAGCTGCTAGTGTCTCGTGTCGGTCAGTCATGTCTTGTGTTTATCTGGCAATCGTGCTCGTGCGCCGTATCTTGTTCTGCAGTTGTATCAGTCCGTATATCAGGGCTTCCGCCGTTGGTGGACAACCAGGCACATAGACATCGACGGGAACGATTCGGTCACACCCACGCACAACGGCGTACGAATAATGGTAGTAACCACCACCATTAGCGCAGGACCCCATCGACACAACCCATCGTGGTTCCGGCATCTGGTCATAAACTTTGCGAAGTGCGGGCGCCATCTTGTTGGTGAGCGTGCCTGCAACAATCATGCAATCGGATTGTCGCGGGCTGGGCCTGAAGATAATGCCAAACCGATCGAGATCGTAACGGGATGCACCCGCCTGCATCATTTCCACGGCGCAGCAGGCCAGGCCAAACGTCATGGGCCACAACGAACCGGTGCGCGCCCAGTTCATGACGGCATCAACGCTGGTGACGACGAATCCCTTCTTCTGCAGGCTCTCCCCGGCACCCACAGCGTCTTCTGCAGCTGTCGCTGTTGTAGTTGCTAGTCCCACTCCAGCGCCCCTTTTTTCCACTCGTAGATGAAGCCGACAACGAGAATCGCCAGAAATAGCGCCATCGCGATCAGCCCGAATCGTCCGACCGCTTCGAGCGAGACGGCCCATGGAAAGAGAAACGCGATTTCCAGATCAAAAATTATGAACAGGATGGCCACGAGGTAATAACGGACATCGAACTTCGCGCGGGTGTCGTCAAACGCTTCGAATCCGCATTCGTACGGCGATAGTTTCTGGTCATCTTTGCTGCCGCTACCTATAAGAAAACCGACCGCGAGCAGCGCGACACCGATGCCCGAGGCGACACCCAGAAATACGAGGACTGGAAAATATTCTTGCAGCATAGGGCAACATTGTATCAGTGTGGCGAGCGTTGAATACACCCAAAAAAACGGCTCGTCCCGCCACATCTCTCGGGATGCACCGCAACGAGCCGGGTTCTATTTGGTGCTCTGGGCGAGACTCGAACTCGCACGGCTTGCGCCACTGCCCCCTCAAGACAGCGTGTCTACCAATTCCACCACCAGAGCAAAGGTCGCAGCCTGAATTTTCAGGCCATTATTGCTCGCTGCCACTGTCCCCTGTCGGCTCAGCGTCGAGTGCCGGAAGTGCACCCTCATTGTCCGTTGGGTCCAGTTCAGGCATGTCCGTCGCTGGCAAGTCATCACTGAGTGGCGGCGCCTCCTCGGCCTGCTCTTCGACCACGGGCGCAGTCTCAAGCAGACTTTCGGACTGCGTCGAATGCTGGCTGCTCAGATAGGCCAGCGTAAGGCTGGTGGCAAAAAACGCCGTCGCCAGTACCGCGGTTGCGCGGGAGAAAAAACTGCCCGAGCCTCGGGCACCGAAGACAGTTCCCGATGCGCCTGCGCCGAACGCAGCACCCGCATCCGCCCCCTTGCCTCGCTGCAACAGGACCAACGCGATAATCGACAGTGCGATTAGCGTGTGCGTAATTAGCATGAACTTCTGAATCGTTTCCATCAAACCCTCAAATACTGGCCGCTGCCGTGGCAATTGCCAGAAAATCATTTGCCTTCAGTGACGCTCCGCCGATCAGACCGCCGTCAATATCAGGCATTGAAAATAAACCTGCCGCATTGTCGCTTTTCACACTGCCGCCGTACAGGATAAGTGTTGCCTCGGCGATGTCCTTGTTTTGAGCTTCCATGTTCGATCGGATATGGCGATGCACATCCTGCGCTTGCTCAGGGCTCGCCGTCATCCCGGTCCCGATCGCCCAGACCGGTTCGTAGGCAACAACTGCCGTGGCAAATCCATCGATCCCCACCGAATCGAAAACGGCCTGCATCTGCTCATCGATCACAGCCTCGGTGGACCCTGCTTCTCGTTCTGCCAGCGTCTCCCCGACACACAGGATTGGCGCCAGACCGCTCTCAATCACTGCTTTGAACTTGGCAGCCACCGCCTCGCTGGTCTCTCCATACAGCGCTCGTCGTTCCGAGTGCCCCACGATTACATAGTCACAGCCCACATCTTTGAGCATCGACGTCGATATTTCTCCTGTGAACGCTCCGATAGAGTGTTCCGACACCGTCTGCGCGCCGAGCAATACCTCGCTGCCTGTTAGCTGTGCTGCTACGGCAGCCAGATACGGAAACGGTGGACAAATCAATAACCTGACCCTGTCCGTCGCCGGCGCACCCGCGATAATTTCCGCCACGAGCTCGGCATTGCCCGCAGATCCGCCGTTCATTTTCCAGTTGCCAGCTATCAGGATGTCGCGCATGGATACTAACCCCAAGCCCCAAAAAGGCGCGCAAGGATACCGGGGCTACCGCGGCAAATCAATGTGATTGATGACGCCCTCAGCTGACAGCGTCTTCGACAACGGCAGCGAGCCGTTTCGCCAGGGCTGCGACCTGATCGTGATCCTTGCCCTCTACCATGACACGTATAACAGGCTCGGTCCCTGAGGCGCGTACTAACACTCGCCCGGTATCTGCGAGCTCGCTCTCAGCTTGAGTGACTGCTTCCTGAATCACCGCAGATTTTTCAGGGTCGAGGCGCTTGTCGGTGCGTACGTTGACCGTCGTTTGCGGGAATTTCGGCATTCCTGCTGCCAGGTCCGCGAGTGACCTGCCGGTCTGTTTCATGATCGCAAGAACCTGTAGCGCGCACACGAGTCCGTCGCCGGTCGTGGCCTGATCCAGGACGATCATATGCCCCGACGTTTCACCGCCGATCACACCGCCGGTCTGCTTCAGTGTCTCGAGCACGTTTCGATCGCCCACATTCGCGCGCCGAAATTCGATATCTGCTCGACTCAATGCCTGTTCGAGACCAAGATTGCTCATCACGGTTCCTACGACAGGACCCGAAAGGCGCCCATCACGTTGCCGCGCTGTCGCCAGGATATAAAGTATTTGATCGCCATCGATAAGATGGCCCTGTCCGTCAACCATGACCACCCGGTCGCCGTCGCCATCCAGCGCAACTCCGACGTCCGCGCGCACCGCGGGGACAGTCAGTTGCAAGAGCTTCGAATCCGTCGATCCGCAGCCATCATTGATATTGCGACCATTTGGCGAGCAAGCAATCGGAATGACCTCGGCGCCGAGGTTGGCTAGCGTTCGTGGTCCAACCTTGTAGCCGGCGCCATTGGCACCATCGAAAACGACTTTCATCCCTTCGAGGCTTAGGTTCTCCGGAAATGTTGAGGCCGCAAATTCCTGGTAACGCAGCCTTGCCGTATCGATGCGCTTGGCCTTGCCGAGCGCGCCGGATTCCCGCGTAATCGCGGGACCTTTGAGATGTTCTTCTATTTGGCATTCGATTTCATCGCTGAGCTTGGAACCGTTGCCATCAAAGAACTTGATGCCGTTGTCCTCATAGTGATTGTGCGACGCGCTGATGACGACCCCGAGATCAGCATTGAATTCCTGGGTCAGACGGGCTATGCCCGGTGTCGGCAGCGGTCCCAACAGCAGAACGTCGACACCTGCGGCAACAAAACCCGCTTCCAGCGCCGATTCGAACATGTAGCCGGACAATCGAGTGTCTTTGCCAATCAGGACTGTCCCGCCTTCGGGAACCATCGCTTGCGCAGCGGCGCTGGCCAGACGCATGGCGAAATCGGCCGTCATCGGATCCGTGCCGACTTTGCCTCTTATGCCATCCGTTCCGAAATACTTCTTGTTCATAAATTTTTGCCTGATTCGATCAAACACCGCGCAACGCATAGCGCATCAACGGTCTCTGCAACGTCATGCGCCCTGACGATCTGCGCTCCTTGCATGACGGCGACCACCGCCGCCGCGATACTGGCCGGCAACAGGTCGTCTACGCCGCGACCTGTAATGACACCGAGCGGCGATTTGCGAGATACGCCAATCAACACCGGACAGCCGATCCGCTGCAATTGTCGCAGATTCGCGAGCAACTCGACATTATGTGCGAGCGTTTTCCCGAATCCGAATCCGGGATCCACAACCAGCAGATCCTTGCCAATCCCCTTATCGACACATTGTGTCACGCGGCTCGCCAGGAACTGAATGACCTCGTCCACAACATCGTCGTAGTGTGGTTCGGCCTGCATAGTGCGCGGCTGCCCTTGCATATGCATCAGGCAGACAGGCTTCTGCAATTCCGCAGCCGCCGCCAGCGCGCCATCAGCTTGCAACGCACACACATCATTGATCATCGCCGCACCGGCTGCCACCGCTTCTCGCATGACACGCGGCTTACTTGTGTCAATCGACACGGCAACATCGAAATCGGCAGCGATCGCTTCGATGATGGGTATGACCCGGTCAAGTTCTTCCTGCTCACCGACCGACGCAGCACCGGGCCGCGTGGATTCACCGCCAATATCGAGAATTTCCGCACCGGCATCGACCAACCTGCCAGCTTGCCGGAGCGCGTGAGGAGGCGTGAAGAATTTGCCACCGTCCGAAAACGAATCCGGGGTCACATTAATGACGCCCATGACCGACGGACAATCAAGTTCGATGCTGCCCAATCGAACGATCATGAGTAAGTGTCAGACTGGTGACGTGGTCTGGGAGTGGTTTCCCAACGTGCCTAGTGTTCGCTCGCGGGACCGCCGATCGAACTGGTCGACTCAGTTTCAGGTTTCGAGGTGTCCGAATCCGCCTTCACATCCGCCGAATCGTTCCAGTCCTCGGGCGGCTGCGGTTCCTTGCCGTTCATGATGTCCTCGATCTGGCTGCTGTCAATCGTTTCATACTTGACAAGTGCTTTGGCCATCGCATGCAACTTCTTGACGTTTTTCTTGAGGGTCTCTTCGGCGCGAGCGTAGTTCAAATCGATGATGTTACGAACTTCTTCGTCGATCGCATTGGCCGTATCATCCGAGACCTGTTTATGCTGAGTCAACGATCGACCAAGAAATACCTCGCCATCTTCTTCACTGTAGGTCAGGGGTCCCATTCGATCCGACAGTCCCCATTTTGTAACCATGTTGCGCGCGATCTCAGTTGCGCGTTCAATATCGTTTGCCGCCCCGGTCGTTACGCCTTTTCTGCCGAGAATCATTTCTTCGGCGATTCGCCCACCGAACAAACTCGATATCGAACTCTCGAGACGTTGTTTGGACATGCTGTAACGATCTTCCTCAGGCAAATACATCGTCACACCCAATGTCCGCCCTCGTGGAATAATCGTCACTTTGTAAACCGGATCGTGCTCTGGCATGAGATATCCAACGATCGCGTGGCCAGCCTCATGATAGGCCGTATTTAGTTTTTCCTGTTCGCTCATGACCATGGAACGACGTTCGGCACCCATCATGATCTTATCTTTGGCCTGCTCGAAATGTTCCATGCTCACCACACGCCGGTTCGCGCGTGCCGCATACAGTGCCGATTCATTGACGAGATTGGCGAGATCGGCGCCAGAGAATCCCGGGGTACCACGCGCGATAACGCTGGCAATGACATCATCGTCGAGCGGAACCTTGCGCATGTGAACCTTCAGTATCAGCTCTCGCCCACGTATGTCGGGGAGCGGCACAACGACGTGCCGGTCGAACCGCCCTGGTCGAAGCAGTGCCGGATCCAGAACATCGGGCCGATTGGTTGCAGCAATGACAATGACGCCTTCGCTGCCCTCAAATCCGTCCATTTCAACGAGCATCTGGTTAAGCGTTTGCTCACGCTCATCATGCCCACCACCGAGACCGGCACCACGATGACGGCCAACGGCATCGAGCTCGTCAATAAAGATGATGCAAGGCGCCTGTTTCTTGGCCTGAGCGAACATGTCGCGAACACGGGAGGCACCAACACCAACAAACATTTCGACGAAATCGGAGCCCGATATCGTGAAAAACGGTACATTCGCCTCGCCGGCAATGGCCCTTGCCAATAATGTTTTACCCGTGCCAGGAGGGCCGACCATCAGGACGCCCTTCGGAATTTTACCGCCGAGCCGCTGGAATTTGCTTGGGTCCTTGAGGAAATCAACGATTTCAGCGACTTCCTCTTTCGCTTCATCCACACCAGCTACATCGGAGAATTTGATGCCGACCTGGTCCTCTTCGAGAAGCTTTGCCTTACTCTTGCCAAAGGACATGGCGCCTCGTCCTCCGCCACCTCCCTGCATTTGCCGCATGAAATAGATCCAGACACCGATCAGCAACAAGATCGGAAATGAACTGATCAGCAACTGACCGATGAGGCTTTGCGACTTGGGTTCGGCCGCACCAAACTTGACGTTATTGTTGTCCAACAATCCGATCAACGTGTTGTTGTCGGTCTCCGGACTGATCGTGTAATACGCCAATGGCGGGCCGCTCCCGAAATTGATGCGTTGGCCATCGATCTCGACCAGGTCCACCCGACCCGACCTGACCTGCGACAGGAATTCCGAGTAACCCATCGCCTGTGGCTGGCCACCGCTGACGCCCGACAACCCCTGTACGACAGATAGCAGCACAACGATTATTACGATGAAAACGAGTATATTTTTGGTTAGGTCATTCACATTCAGAATCCGCGGGTTAGGCGCTAGAAACAGATATTTAGATACGTTCTAACGGCTTAGACACTACTACAATTGATAATTTCTCGCTACCAAGTACACCTCACGGCTTCCTGCCCTGGAAGCCTTGGGTTTATTGACTTTGACCCGCTCAAAACAGTTCCGGGTGGCGGCCAGAAACGGGTCGAATCCGGAACCTTGAAACAGCTTGCAGACAAAGTCTCCGCGGCCGCCCAGCACCTGCTGCGCAAAGTCCAGCGAGAGCTCTGCGAGCAGCATTGCGCGGGGCTGGTCAATCGCCCGATTTCCGCTGATATTGGGGGCCATGTCGCTCATTACAAGGTCGACTTTGCGCTCACCGACCCGCTGCTGTAACGCATTCAGCACCGCATCGTCTGTGAAATCACCCTGTATGAAGTCCACCCCTGGCAGGGAATCCATCGGTAGCAGATCGATTGCGAAAATTTGCGTCCTGCCCTTGAGCTTCTTGCCTGCGTACTGGCTCCAGCTGCCAGGAGCCGCGCCCAGATCCACTATTGTCATGCCGGGTCGCAACAATCGTTCCCGCTTGTCGATTTCCTCGAGTTTGTAGACGGCTCGCGACCGCCACCCGTCGCGTCGTGCCTGTTGGACATACGGATCGCGCTCCTGGCGCTCGCGCCAGCTTAGTCCGGTGCCTCGTGGCTTGCTCAACTCACTCCACCTGAGGTCAGGGCAACCGACGGTACACGCTGTTACACTTCGCGTCCATGGCAGCTAGTGACGCACAAAAGAAATTCCTCCGCGGGCTAGGACACCAACTCAAACCTGTCATCATGATTGCAGAATCGAGCTTGTCGGAAGCGCTGCTCGCGGAATGCGAGTCCACTATTTCACACCACGAACTTATCAAGGTCAGCGTTCGAGTTGGGGATCGCTCGGCACGCGGCGCGATAATCGACGCACTCTGTGTCAGGACGTCAGCCGAGCTCGTGCAACGCGTTGGTAACATTGCCCTGCTTTATCGGGAAAATCCGAAGAAGAAGAAAATAACCTTGCCCAAGCGATAATCAAACGTCAGTAATTTGAGAATCAGACATATCTGATTTCAATAACCTCGTATTGCTTTTCGCCGCTCGGTGCGGAAAAAGAAATTTCGTCACCCTCATTCTTGCCTATGAGTGCACGCGCGATCGGTGAGGTGAATGAAATCAATCCTTGCTTGATGTCTGCTTCGTCTTCACCGACGATCTTGTAGGAAAATTCCTCGCCGGATCCTCCGTCGAGCAATTCCACCGTAGACCCGAATACGATTTTACCCTTGGCATCGATTGCCGTGACATCGATGATCTGAAGGTTGGACAATTTGCCTTCGAGGTCCTTGATGCGACCTTCAATAAAACCCTGTTGATCTTTCGCAGCATGGTACTCGGCGTTCTCCTTAAGATCGCCATGCGCCCTTGCCTCGGCGATTGCCTGAATCACCGTGGGCCGATCGACACTCTTCAATTGCTTGAGTTCCGCTTGCAATAGTTCGTGGCCATGCACTGTCATCGGTACCTTGTTCATGCTGCGACCTCTTTGTGCAGATCCTGTAATCGATTCACTTCGGCATTTTCCAGGTGTTCAATCGCCGTGCAGGTCGCTACTGCAGCGCCCAGGGTCGTGTAGTAGGTGACGCTTCTGCGCACCGCTTCAGCGCGAATTGAGTGCGATTCCATGATTGCCTGTTTCCCCTCTGTCGTATTCACGATCAGATCTATTTCGCCATTTTTTATCATGTCGACGATGTGCGGCTGTCCCTCGCGAACTTTATTCACACGTCGGCATGATACGCCGGCTTCCTGCAGTTTTTGTGCTGTTCCATGCGTGGCAACGATATTAAAGCCATGCTCGGTAAGGATTTTCGCCAATTCGACGGCACCGTCTTTGTCGGCGTCGCGCACACTGAGCAGTACCGTACCCTGGGTTGGCAATATAACGCCCGATGCCAGCTGCGCCTTGGCATATGCCTCGCCAAAAGAGCGCCCTACACCCATCACTTCACCTGTGGACTTCATTTCCGGTCCAAGAATCGGGTCCGCACCGGAAAATCTGAGAAACGGGAATACGGATTCTTTGACTGAGTAATACTCTGGTATGCGTTGATTTACGAATCCTTGCTTCGCCAATGACTCGCCAACCATGACTCTTGCCCCGATTTTCGCCAGGGGAACACCGATCGCTTTTGACACGAACGGAATAGTTCGTGATGCCCGGGGATTGACTTCGAGCAAGTAGACAACATCATTTTGAATCGCAAATTGGGTATTCATCAGACCAACAACATTCAATCCCTTGGCCAGTTTTATGACCTGCGCGATCATTTCCTGCTGCACCTCATCGGACAGGCTGAATGGCGGCAATGAACAGCCGGAATCTCCGGAATGCACGCCGGCCTGTTCGATATGTTCCATCACTCCGCCGATTAAAACGTGTTGGCCATCGCTGACGCAGTCAACATCGACTTCCGTAGCCATATCGAGGAAGCGGTCCAGCAAGACCGGACTGTCGTTGGACACATTGATCGCAGCATCCATGTAGACCGCGAGATCTTCTTTGTTGTGGACTATTTCCATTGCCCGACCGCCCAGAACATAGGAAGGTCGAACCACCAGTGGAAACCCGACACCCGAGCTCAATTCCAGCGCTTCGCTCTTGCTGCGTGCCGTGCTATTGGGCGGCTGCTTGAGGCCCAGTGATTCAACCAGTTTCTGAAACCGCTCACGGTCCTCCGCCAAATCAATTGAGTCCGGCGTTGTGCCGATTATCGGGGCACCTGCGGCCTCGAGTTCGCGCGCCAGTTTCAGGGGAGTCTGTCCTCCGTACTGGACGATTACGCCGTTCGGCTGCTCCTTGTCAATGACCTCCATGACATCTTCAAATGTCAGCGACTCGAAATACAGTCGATCTGACGTGTCGTAATCGGTCGACACGGTCTCTGGATTGCAATTGACCATGATGGTCTCGTAGCCGGATTCTTTCAGAGCAACCGACGCGTGCACACAGCAATAATCAAACTCAATGCCTTGTCCTATTCGGTTTGGTCCGCCGCCGAGAATCAGGATCTTTGGACGATCGGTCGGTGCTGCCTCGCACTCTTCCTCATACGTTGAATAGAGATACGCTGTCGTCGTCTCGAATTCTGCGGCACAAGTGTCGACCCGTTTGAAAACCGGCCGAACGTTCTGCTGCAACCGCCGCTCGCGGACCGCGGACTCGGTTGCACCGACCAGTTCGGCGATTCGCGCATCCGAAAATCCCTTTCGCTTGACCGCACGCATCTGTGCCTCATCGAGGGCCGCCATTCCTGCATTGCGAATCTCCGTCTCGCTGTCCAGCAGGTCTGCAATCTGCGCCAGAAACCAGCGGTCGATACCCGTTAATTTGGCCACATCCTCGAATGAAAAACCCAGCCGCATCGCGTCCGCCACATACCAAATACGATCCGGACCCGGATTCCGTAACTCCTGGCGCAGTTGATCCCGCTCCGCATCAGTCGCAATCGAGGTCAGCTTCTCATTGAGTCCGGTCATGCCGGTTTCGAGGCCACGAAGGGCTTTCTGAAATGATTCCTGAAACGTCCGGCCGATAGACATGACTTCACCGACCGATTTCATCTGCGTTGTCAGCCGGTCGCTCGCGCCGGAAAACTTCTCAAAAGTAAAGCGTGGAATTTTAGTAACTACATAGTCGATAGTTGGCTCGAACGATGCCGGTGTTGCGCCGCCCGTAATGTCGTTTTTCAGTTCATCAAGCGTATAGCCAATCGCAAGCTTGGCGGCGACCCTGGCAATAGGGAATCCGGTCGCTTTCGAGGCCAGCGCAGACGAGCGCGAAACCCGCGGGTTCATTTCAATAACCAGAACCCGACCGTCCTCCGGATTAATCGCAAATTGCACATTGGATCCACCCGTGTCTACACCGATTTTTCGCAACACGTCGATCGATGCGTTACGCAGCCGCTGATATTCTTTATCCGTTAGCGTCTGCGCCGGTGCCACCGTGATCGAATCTCCCGTGTGTACACCCATCGGGTCCAGGTTTTCGATCGAGCAAACAATGATGCAGTTATCATTCTTGTCTCGAACAACCTCCATTTCGAATTCTTTCCAGCCGACGACCGACTCTTCGAGGAGGATCTCTGTCGTCGGCGACATTTCGAGACCGTAAGTTGCCATCCGCTCGAATTCTTCCGGGTTGTACGCAATGCCACCACCGGTTCCGCCGAGCGTAAACGACGGCCGGATGACCGTCGGAAAACCTATGTCCGCCTGTTTTTCAATCGCTTCATCGAGGGTGTGCGCGATGTGAGCATCGGGGACGTCCAGCCCGATTTCGGTCATCGCCTGGCGAAACAGTTGTCGATCCTCGGCCATGTCGATGGCCTCCCGAGACGCGGCAATCATCTCGACGTCATATTTCTCGAGCACGCCTTCTCGAGCAAGGTCCAGCGCACAATTGAGTGCTGTCTGACCGCCCATGGTTGGCAATAACGCGTCGGGGCGTTCTTTCTCGATAATTCTCTGCACGGCGACCCAGTTCACGGGTTCTATATAGACTGCGTCGGCGGTTTCCGGATCGGTCATGATCGTTGCAGGATTTGAATTAACAAGGATGACGCGAATACCCTCCTCTTTGAGCGCCTTGCACGCCTGGGCACCCGAGTAGTCAAATTCACAGGCCTGGCCGATGACGATCGGCCCCGCACCAATGATCAGAACGCTATCGATGTCAGTACGTTTGGGCATATTCGGTTATCATAATTAACATTAAGTTCATCATCTAAAATATTGTTTTATAATATTATTTAGAGATCACTGCGTGCCTTTTTGTGAGCTTCCTGGCACCCATCGCCCGGATAAAGTGCTCGAACAGCGGCGACATGTCGTGTGGACCCGGACTGGCCTCAGGATGCCCCTGAAAGCCGAATGCCGCTCGGTCTTTGCAAGCTATCCCTTGCAGGCTGCCGTCAAACAACGAGCGATGCGTTGCCTCCACAGTTGAAGGCAGGCTCTCCTCATCGACCTCAAAGCCGTGATTCTGGCTGGTGATCAGGACCTGTCCAGTAGTGAGATCCTGTACCGGATGATTTGCACCGTGATGGCCAAATTTCATCTTTTTGGTACGTGCGCCAACCGCGAGTCCAAGCAACTGGTGACCCAGGCAGATTCCGAACACGGGAATATCGAGCTTGAGGAAGTCCTGAATCGCACTAATTGCATAGCCACAGGGTTCCGGATCACCAGGTCCATTCGAAAGAAAAATGCCGTCCGGGGCTAGCGCCATCGCCTCATCCGCAGTAGTCATCGCCGGCACTACCGTCATGCGACAATCGAGATCGGACAACAGTCGCAATATATTTCGCTTGATGCCGAAGTCGTACGCGACGACATGATACGGCGCGATTCGCCGGCTAAATATGCGTGGGCCGCGACCAAATGTCGTGCCGTAACACCATTGATACGCCTTGTCCGTTGTGACGAACTTGGCCAGGTCCATCCCTGCAATTCCGGGGAACTTGCGTGCATGTGCAATCGCGGTTTCCGGGTCTGCATCACCCGTCATGATGCAGCCCGACTGGGCGCCCTGCCGCCGAATGATGCGCGTTAGTTTGCGGGTATCCAGATCTGCGATGGCCACCGTGCCGCTCTGGCGCAGAAAGTCGCCGAAAGATCGTTCCGATCGCCAGCTACTGTTAACCATGAAACTGTCACGAACGACGAGTCCGGCTGCATGCGTGCACGCCGATTCCATGTCGTCACTATTGGTGCCGGTATTGCCGATATGCGGATAAGTGAGCGTGACGATTTGGCGACAATAAGAGGGATCAGTCAGGATTTCCTGGTAGCCGGTCATCGCCGTATTGAAAACGACTTCGCCGATAGTCTTGCCATCGGCCCCAATAGAAGTTCCGCGGAAGATTGTTCCGTCTTGAAGTGCCAGAACAGCAGGCGTTACCAAAAGCGACCCTCAGTCAATTTCGAACCCAAGATCGCAAGCGGGCGTCAGTTTCAGATGCACAAAAGCGGAAGGACAGGGCCTCCCGCTCGCGATTTCGCTGACCGCCCAGCGATCTGGCGTAGTTTACTGAAGCGCGACAGGTCGCGCCAGACTAGACGACAGTTTTTTGCGCTCAACTGTCAGTGGACAACACGTCGCGCATTCGATAAAGGCCGGCCGGCTGACCGGTGACCCATCTGGCGGCGCGGAGCGCGCCGTCAGCGAATACCTGGCGTGTCGTTACGCTATGTCCCAGCGTCAGGGTTTCCGTTGGACTGGAGAATATGACGGTGTGCTCACCGGGAACATCGCCACGCCGCTCTACTTCAAATCGAACCGCGTTCTCGGCGTTGTCCTGGCCTCTCGCCGCAGCGACCGTTTCCCCCAGCTGCAAAGCGGTACCGGACGGCGAATCGACCTTGTGGATGTGGTGCGTCTCGTGGACTTCAGCCGCAAATTCCGCGCCCAGAGACCGGGCCGCCCGGCTGACAAGATCGTCCAGAACGGCGATACCCTGACTCATGTTTCTGTCATAAACGAGAGGTATCACGGTTGCGGCCTTCTGTAGCGCTGTCCACAACGAATCATCGAGCCCACTGACACCGCACACGAGCGGTTTTTGATGCCTCAACACCGCTTCAAGCAAGATTGCAGTGGCATCGGGAAGACTGAAATCGATGATGACGTCAGCTGCGGCCACGACCTCATCGATGGATTCACCTCTCGCCCACACGCCCGAAACCTGTAAGTCATCCGCAGTATCGATCGCCTGCATGATTGCCTGACCCATGCGGCCCGCTCCGGATATTCCCACATTGATTAAATTAATAGGGCTGTCCTTACTGACTGATGCGATCGAAGAAACGTTTAACTGTGTCAAGCCAACCGCGCGCGCGCGGACTGTGCTTTTCACCACCTGCGCGAATCAGCTCGTCGAACTGACCGAGCAGATCTTTTTGCTCGGTCGTCAGATTGATCGGCGTCTCAATGGCGACCTTGGCAAACAGGTCACCTATCCGCGGATCGCGCACTGTCATCACACCCTTTCCCCGCAGACGAAATATTTTGCCTGACTGGGTGCCGGCAGGAATCTTGAACGATACGTTCCCATCGAGGGTTGGCAGCTCGACCTCACCGCCGAGCGTACCGATAGCAATACTGACTGGTACCTCGCAGGCAAGGTCTGCGCCATCGCGCGTAAATAACTTATGCGGATTCACGCGTATTTCGACGTATAAATCGCCCGGGGGACCACCGTTTCGGCCCGCCTCTCCCTCACCCGACAGTCGAATGCGGTCACCGTCATCCACACCGGCAGGAACTTTGACCGACAAGGTCTTGGTCTTGCGCACGCGGCCTCGGCCGTGACAATTGGTGCAAAGATCTGCGATGACAGTTCCGACACCCTTGCAAGCCGGGCAAGCTTGTTGGATCGAAAAGTGTCCACGTTGCATCCGGACCTGACCCGCTCCATTACAGGTAGAGCAAGAGACCGGTTGGCTGCCCTTTTTCGCGCCGTTGCCATCGCAGGCCTCACACGTAACCTGGGTTGGCACATCGATGGTGACCGAATCACCGCCGATAGCGTTCTCAAGATCAAGACGCATCTCATAGCCCAGGTCGGCGCCACGATAGACCTGACGACCACGTCGACGACCACCACCCAGAATGTCGCCAAACGTGTCGCCGAAGATGTCACCGAAAATATCGCCAAAACCGTCCGCACTGAATCCGCCTGGCCCGGCAGACCGTGCGCTCAGACCCTCATGTCCAAACTGGTCATAGCTCGCGCGCTTGTCCGCGTCGCTAAGCACTTCGTAGGCTTCCTTCGCCTCCTTGAACTTCGCCTCAGCACTGTCATCGTCTGTATTGCGGTCCGGGTGATGCTTCATCGCAAGACGACGATACGACTTCTTGATCTCGGCAGCGGACGCCGATTTCGAGACTCCAAGCGTTTGGTAATAGTCGCGTTTGGCCATGGCTTTTTATAAACAGGCGCCGCAAGCGGCGCCCCTGGAATTCGGCATTTATTGAAGTCTACCCAGACTTCGACTTATCGTCGTCGACTTCCTCGAACTCTGCATCAACAACATCATCGTCGGCCGCAGCGTCGCCTGAGGAATCAGCACCCTCTTTCGCTGCCTGTTCCTCGTAAAGCCTCTGCGCAAGGCCGGCAGACGCTTCTGCAAGGGCAGCTGTCTTGGCTTCGATCTGTTCCTTGTCGTCTTTCTCAAGTGCCGTTTTGAGATCGGCTATCGCGTTCTCGACCTGCAGGCGTTCTTCGCCGCTGGCTTTCTCGCCCAGTTCACTCAACGTCTTCCCGGCCGCATGAATCAAGCTGTCTGCCTGGTTACGTGAATCCACCAGCTCGCGAAACTTGCGATCTTCCTCCGCATGACTCTCGGCGTCGGATACCATTTGCTCGACTTCCTCGTCCGATAATCCACTGGACGCCTTGATCACGATGGTCTGGCTCTTGCCTGTCGCCTTGTCCTTCGCCGATACATTGAGAATGCCATTCGCATCGATGTCGAACGTCACCTCAATTTGCGGCAGACCGCGCGGCGCAAGCGGAATATCAGCAAGATCAAATCGTCCCAGCGATTTATTGTCAGCCGAGCGTTCACGCTCACCTTGCAGTACGTGAATCGTCACAGCCGTCTGATTATCGTCGGCAGTGGAGAACACCTGCTCCGCGCTTGCCGGAATTGTCGTATTCTTGTCGATCAACTTGGTCATCACGGCACCGAGCGTTTCGATACCCAATGACAAAGGCGTAACGTCTAGCAATAAGACGTCCTTGACCTCACCTGCCAGGACACCGCCCTGGATGGCCGCACCGAGTGCAACGGCTTCGTCCGGATTAACGTCCCTGCGGGGTTCCCGCCCAAAAAAGCTCTGCACTTCCTCCTGCACCTTCGGCATTCGCGTCTGACCACCGACGAGAATCACATCGTCTATTTCGTTCACCTTGAGACCGGCATCGTTCAGCGCGATCTTGCACGGGCCGATAGTGCGTTCGATCAACTCCTCAACCAGCGACTCCAGCTTCGCCCGGGTCAGCTTGAAATTGAGGTGTTTCGGTCCACTCGCATCGGCCGTGATGTACGGCAGGTTCACTTCGGTCTGCTGTTGTGTCGACAGCTCGATTTTGGCTTTCTCGGAGGCTTCCTTGAGGCGTTGCATCGCAAGTGGGTCCTGCGTGATATCGACACCGCTTTCGCGCTCGAATTCAGCAGCCAGATACTCGATGACACGCATGTCGAAATCTTCACCGCCAAGGAAGGTGTCGCCGTTGGTCGCGAGTACTTCGAACTGATGTTCTCCATCGACTTCGGAGATCTCGATGATCGACACATCGAAAGTACCACCGCCCAGATCAAATACAGCGATCGTTACATCACCGCGCTTCTTGTCCATGCCATAGGCCAATGCGGCTGCGGTCGGCTCGTTGATAATGCGTTTCACTTCAAGACCCGCAATCTTGCCGGCATCCTTGGTCGCCTGACGCTGTGAATCGTTGAAATAGGCAGGCACCGTGACGACCGCCTCTTTGACCTCTTCGCCGAGGTAATCTTCTGCCGTCTTTTTCATCTTCATGAGCACGCGCGCCGAAATCTCCGGCGGTGCCATCTTCTTTTCGTTCGCTTCGACCCAGGCATCGCCGTTGTCAGCTTTGGCGATGGTGTACGGGACCATCTTGATATCCCGCTGTACCACGTCGTCCTCAAACCGGCGGCCGATCAGCCGCTTTATGGCGGACAGGGTGTTGGTCGGATTCGTGACCGCCTGGCGCTTGGCGGATTGGCCGACCAGAACCTGATCGTCCTTGCTGAACGCCACAATCGACGGTGTCGTCCGATCGCCTTCGCTGTTCTCAATGACCTTGGGTACACCCCCCTCCATGACTGCCACGCAGGAGTTGGTGGTTCCCAGGTCAATACCGATTACTTTTGCCATTCCTCTACTCCGAATTCTGTGGATAACTCTTCAAATCTGGCTGATACGTGGGGCCGCAGATGCTTGTTTCAAGCCAAGCCTGGAGAATAATTGCCTAGTCCGACGCTGATTTGTCTGGTGATTCTTCCAGTATTTCAGCCGCCACCACGACCATCGCCTGGCGATTCGTCCGCTGTTTCAGCGGCCACCACGACCATTGCCGGCCGCAGCAGGCGGCCATTCAGCGAATAGCCTTTCTGTACCACGCTCAACACCGAGCCCGGCTCGGCGTCAGCGGACGGCTGCATATTGATTGCCTCATGCTGTTCGGGGTCGAATGGCTCGCCCATTGGGTCGATTTCCTCAATCCCGAATCGCTCGAGCGCGGTGGTCAGCAGTTTTAAGGTCGCCTGGTATCCGTCAGCAATGCCGGCAGCATCAGCCGACTCCACTGCTTCAAGTCCCAATTCGAGGCTGTCTTTGACGGCGAGCATTTCCGCGCCGAATCCTTCCAGCACGTACTTGCGTGCGCGCTCGACGTCCCTTGAAGCCCGCTTGCGAACATTCTCGGTCTCGGCCGCTGCCCGCAGGTACCGATCCCAGTTGTCGTCCGCTTTGGCTTTCAATTCGGCCATTACAGCTTCAGGAGTTTCTTCCTGTTCAGATGATTCGGCGTCGTTTTCGCCGTCATTTACGGACTCGTCCTCCAGTTCTTCTTCAGGACGATCTGTCTGACCATTCATTGGCATTGACTCTACTCATACGGGCGGGTTGATTCGAGTGCCTCGGAGTGTGGGGCTCCGCGGATAAATATCAAGAGTGGGCGAGAATATTTCGCACTGCGACTTACGCGCTTAGTGCTGACCTGAGCAGGCGAGCGGTGATATCGACGATCGGAACAACGCGGTCATAGGCCATTCGGGTTGGGCCGATAACGCCGAGCACGCCGATCGTTCCGTCGTTCAGTTCATAGGGTGCGGTCACTACGCTACAGTCATCCAGGATGTCATAGCCTGACTCGGCACCAATGAATACCTGCACACCGTCTGCATTGATGCTGCGATCCAGCAAGTCCAGCATGAGGCGCTTGCGTGAGAATGCTTCGAACAGGCGGCGCAAAGTATCAATGTCCGACAGCTCGGCGAAATTCATGAGATTGGTTTCGCCCGCCAGCACAAACTCTCCTGCAGGATTGGTCGCCTTTTCCATCACGGTCTGTGCAACTTCGATGATGTCGCGCATCGCCTGGTTCATCGACAACCTGGTGTCTTCAAGATCAGAGACTATGCGACGTCTGACTTGCAACATTTCACT
>SMVB01233176.1_pt1 | contig 20742 bp, 21 predicted proteins | sample 2456461 | NCBI WGS metagenome assembly SMVB01 (sample SAMN11095934, study PRJNA526329) | marine sediment metagenome | biome: Marine sediment; feature: Surficial sediment; material: Deep marine sediment; isolation source: Hadal surficial sediment | place: Pacific Ocean | collected 2014-05 | depth...
ACAAATGGGCTGTTGCCCGGCCCATACCGCTGGCAGCACCCGTGACAATAGCAATCTCACCGGCGATCGAACGACTTAAGTTTGATAATGGCATAACAATTCTCTTGTATTTTTTAAAAATTGGACGACGAAGCATGATGGACTTGTCCTGGCAGCGTGGCAATAGACTCCGATAAATAGAACACGCTAATATGGTGCCCTTAAACACTTCAGGAATGGCAGATTGAATCACCCCCCGGGTCAGCGATACGGACGTATTGAAATAGCAAAACATGCACTGAATTTTTCAGTCGCCCACTTCACTATTTTTAATAAAACTGAGCGAGAGAATCTCCATGGGCACAACTTTCAGGTGGAATGTGAATTATGCGCACCGGTGAGTGAAGATGGACTGATGTTTGACTACGGCATCATCAAGAAAGCGATGCGTCGGATTTGTGAAGAACTGGACGAGCAGGTGATTCTACCGGAAAACTCCCCTTTTCTTGACCTGGAAGAAGATGGCGACTACACCATCGCCATCTTCAACGGCGAGCGCCTGCCGTTTCTAAAACGCGATGTCACCACCTTGCCGATAGCGAACACTACGGTTGAAGAATTCTCGAACCTCATACTCAATCTACTGTTAAAAGACGCAGAGTTTAAAGACCGGGGCATCACCGAGATGACGGTTAAGGTCTCCTCCAGTCCTGGACAAACCGGCTGCAGCACCTGGATTCGGGAATGAAGACGCTGGTTATCACCGGTGCAAGCAAAGGCATTGGTTTTGCAACCGCCAGGAAGTTCTGTGACGAGGGTCATCGGGTAATCAATTTATCCAGGTCCCCTGCCCCGGATGATCGAGTTGAAAATCACGGCATTGACCTGACTGTTGAAGGCGCCGAGAAAACCATTAAGGAACTGTTGGACCTGACCCTGGATCCGGGTGAAATTATTCTTATTCACAATGCGGCCATCCTGGTCAATGATTCAGTGCGGGATGTCAACCTGGACGAATTTCGTGATGTGTTGAACCTGAACGTCTTCGCGGCGCAACTGATGAACCAGGCTCTACTCGACAAAATGAGACCTGGCTCAGCCATCATTTATCTTGGCTCGACCTTGGCTGAAAAAGCCGTTGCCAACACCTTCAGTTATGTCACCAGTAAACATGCAGTCATCGGTATGATGCGGGCCACCTGCCAGGACCTTGCGGGTTCCGGTATTCACACCGCGTGCATCTGCCCTGGCTTTACCGATACTGAAATGTTACAGGTTCATCTTGGTTATGATGAGGATGTACCCAGTGAGATCGCAAAACTGTCCACATTTGGCAGGTTAATCGCTCCTGAAGAGATTGCAGACACACTTTACTTCGCTGCACTAAACCCTGTTGTTAACGGTTCCGTCATCCACGCAAATCTGGGTCAGGTAGAATCCTAGTAAAGCCTGGTGCCCCTGGTACCCCTGATATCCCCTGAGAAAGAATCTATGCATATTACAGATGAAATAAGAGAACGCCGAGAACGGGTGTTTCTTGTGCTGGCAGGCTTCTTCCTCTGTGCCATGACCATGTTGAACATTATTGGTATCACTCGCTTTATTCAACTCGGACCCATGGCCCTGGCGGTAGGGGTTCTTCCCTATCCATTAACCTTCTTATGCACAGATCTGATCAGCGAACTCTACGGCAGAGCCAGGGCAAACTTCCTGGTAACCGTCGGATTAATGTTGAACATCTTTATCATCGGCACCATGTGGGTTGCAAACCAGATGCCATCAGTCGGACCTGAGAATCAGCCGCCCTGGCAGCTCATTCACCTGGCAGAAGACATCAGCCTGCCGAATGGCGATTCTGTTTCAACATCTGTCGAGCTTTTCACTTTAATGTATGCCACTACCTCCGGTGCGGTTGTCGCCTCAATGATGGCTTACATTGCCGCGCAGTATTGTGATGTTTTCATATTTCACTTCTTGAAGCGTCTGACCAATGGTAAACATCTGTGGCTCAGGAACAACGGCAGCACTCTGGTTAGTCAGGGAGTTGATTCCTTTATGGTAATTACAGTGACTTTTGGTGCTCAGTTTCTGGCGGGTGCAATGAGTGGTGGTGCAATGCTGGTACTGATGGCCAGCAGCTATACATTTAAATTATGCGTTGCCCTGGCAGATACACTTCCCTTCTATGCCGGGGTCCACTACCTGAAGAAATATCTTCATTTGAGCGACGAAGAACTTCTAGCCCATGCCGATTGAGCCGCAAGACATTATTGCCTACTGGATCGGCGACGTTGATAACAATCCTGAACTTGTCCGCAAAAGATCGAAGTTATGGTATGGATCAAACGCAAAAATTGATCAGGAAATCCGTGAACGATTCGGCAAAACCCTGCTACTGGCAGAAAATAGTGAACTTGAACAATGGAAGACTTCAATTGATGGTCGACTGGCACTGGTCATCATGCTTGACCAGTTCACACGAAACCTTAACCGGGGAACAAAGGATGCCTGGAAGAATGACAATATGGCCTTAGAGATCGCTGAAGAGACTGTCATGCAAGAACAGCATTACTCCCTTTCAAATTTCGGCCGGGTTTTCCTCTACCACCCTTTTCACCATGCGGAATCTATTGACGCCCAGAGACAAGCGTCAGGACTATTTGAAGAACTGCAACAAGCGGCTGCAAAAGAGTGGCAGGAATCCCTGGGAAACTTTACTGATTTCGTTAAAAACCATGGCCAGATAGTTCAACAATTTGGTCGTTTCCCTCACCGCAACAAAACGCTTCTCCGGGATTCGACACCTGAAGAAATTGAATACCTGACTAAAAACAGCAGACAATACGGACAATAGAGATGCAGTCACAAGATCAACTCGGTCTAGATTTCACTGTTGGCAGCGACGAAAGCATCGTCAAATATAACGCCATGCTGGATAGATACCTGGCTTCAAAGCAGGACATCATGCCATGCGTCGATGAACTCATCGCCTTTGACCACGAAATGACCATGGCGCATTGCTTTCGTGGCTATATGTTAAAGATGGTGGGAGACCCACGATTTTCATCTGCCGTCACAGAATGTATGACCAGCGTCGCAGCCTGTTCGCTGAATCTGCGTGAACAAATGCATCTTTCTGCACTGACCAGCTGGTCGAACAATCAATACGTTGAGGCAGCCAAAACCCTGGAAGCTCTCCTCAAAGAATATCCAGAAGATATACTCGCCCTGCGACTTGTTCACTATCTTCATTTTTATGCCGGAGACTCATTCGAGCTTCGTGATTCAGTTTCAAGGTCAGTAAAGGTGTGGCAGGGCTCAAGCCCCTTTTACGGTTACCTGCTGGGCATGTACGCCTTCGGCCTTGAAGAGTCTGGAAACTACAAGGAAGCTGAGGCTGCAGGGAGACAGGCTGTCGAAATCAATAAAGAAGACATCTGGGCTGCCCATGCTGTGGCCCATGTATTTCAGATGCAAGGCCGAACCTCTGAGGGGATCTTGTGGGTGGGCTCCCTGGTCAACCAATGGGATGATACCAATAATTTTGTCTACCATTTACATTGGCACCAGGCCCTGTTTCATATCGGAGCTGGTGAACTCGAAGACGCCCTCGCTATTTACGATAAGCGCCTGGCTGGCGCAATCCCTGACGATTTTTATCTCGATGTCTGCAACGCCGCTGCACTATTGTGGCGCCTTGAAATGCATGGCCTTGATGTGGGTGATCGATGGGAGGCATTGCGTGAAGTCTCGAAGAAAAGAGGGCTTGATGACGAACTCGTTTTTTCCACTCTGCATTACCTCATGACACCCGCAGTACTCAAAGACAAATCAACCATCAGTGCCGCAATGAAACACTTTAAATCCTGGAGCCAGGAAGAGACATCACAAGGGGAAGTCTGCAGCAAGGTAGGCCTCCCGCTGGCGTATTCCATCGTTGACATTGGCCAGGGAAACTATGAGGCTGCAACAGAAAGACTGGCAAGTATCCAGGACGATATCTACCTCATTGGCGGAAGCCACGCACAGAGACACTTGTTCGATGAACTTCTCAACCACTATCAAACATTAACCTAATACCTCAACCCAGGAATACAGACGCATGGATTACAAACAGATACTTTACGAAGTTGAAGAAAACATTCTGACAATTACATTGAACCGTGCTGAAAAACTCAATGCATTCACAGGGTTGATGCTAAAGGAACTACTTGATGCAATTGATCGAGCAGATGCAGACGATGAAGTAAAAGCCATCATATTTACCGGAGCAGGCCGTGGCTTTTGTGCCGGTGCAGATTTATCTGCCGGTGGCAACACCTTCAACCATGAATCTGACGGCCGCGGACTGCATCCTGATGGTGGTGGAGTATTAACCCTGCGATTATTTGAATGTTTGAAACCACTCATCTCTGCCTGTAATGGCCCTGCTGTTGGCGTTGGCGCCACGATGCAATGTGCCATGGATATACGCCTTGCATCCGAAACTGCCCGATATGGGTTTGTCTTCTCTAAACGAGGGGTTGTACCAGAAGCCTGCTCAAGCTGGTTTCTGCCCAGGGTAGTCGGCATATCCACTGCACTGGAATGGGCTTATTCAGCACGCATATTCGATGCCAGTGAGGCACTCGAGAAAGGATTTGTACGGAGCATTCACAAACCGGATGAACTTCTACCCGCCGCAAGAAAGCTGGCACGTGAATTCGCTGACCAGACCTCTTCAGTTTCCGTCGCCATGATACGCCAGATGATGTGGAAGATGCTCGGCGCTGATCATCCTATGGAAGCGCACAAGGTTGATTCGAGAGGTATTTTTTATACGGGTAAATCCGCCGACGCTATTGAGGGGGTCGAATCTTTTCTCGAGAAGCGGCCACCTGTTTTCAAAGGCAAGGTAAGCACCGATATGCCTGAATTTTTCCCCTGGTGGCAGGAAAGAAAATTCGAATAACTTACTTTGGTTAAGCTATTTGATAGGCGATTTCCATTTTTTGGGTTTCAGGGCCATCACCGAACAATCAACCCGATTGAGGATTTTCTCAGCAGTATTGCCGACCATAAAACCTGGAATGCCTGACCTGGCCACCGTGCCCATCACCAGGATATCGATATCATTTGTTGAAACAAATTTTGGGATAATCTTGTGCGGTTTACCTTTTATCAGGTGATCAGATAATCGGGATTGGGAGTAGCCAGTTCCTGGGCCCGATTCAGCGCAGCCTGCTCTCCTTTGGAACCGTCCGCAAAGAACAGTATTTTTTTGAATTGGTTGATCATTATTTGGCCCCAGGATAGAGAAGAAAAGCTGGTGGTACTTTTATCACAGGAAATGCCTCAATGAATAATGGTGGCACCTGCTGACCTAACTTTGATACCAAATTTACCATAAAAAACAAACCGTTGAATATGAGGAAGTTCAACGGTGATGATAACTAAACTCACAGAGGAACTAACGCTACTACAACAATGCATAGAAATTCTAAACGCAAACTAATCGTCCGGCGATATTTCTTCTAATGTTTTACCTGCTGTCTCTGGCAGATATAGCCAGACGACAATGGGTACTACCAGGGAAAACCCGCATAGTATCGTGATGGCAATCCAGTTCGAGCCGAACACCAGGTACAAAGCCGAGATGGCAGTCAGACCAATAATTGAGGCAGTGGTGCCGACAAATCCACGAAACCCCATCGCGGTTGACCGATATTTAGTGGGAAAAAGCTCGGTGCTGTAGCTCGAGAGAGTGACGTCGCTGCCCATTACAAAAAATACAAAGCCAATCCACAAAAAGGGTATGAACAGTCCTATCGCTGAATAGAAAGTCATTGTCACGAACATAAAGGCGAGTGTAAAAATAGCAGTGACTGGCTTCCTGCCGAAGCGATCACTCAGCCACCCGGCCAGTGGATTGCCTATGACCGCCAGTGCACCGCCGAAAAAACTTAAGACGGCGATTGATGCTGGCGTCCATTCATGGACATCCTGAAGATATTTTGGCGCAAAAAATCCCGCAGCACTCGCAGCAAGGCTGAATGCGAAAACAACACTGAACAATGCGACTACACGCTGTGGACTCAAGACAAGTAGATTGATCAATGGGCGAAACAATGGCTCCCTCACCCGAACCAAACTGATGGATTCAAATCGTTTCGTTTCCGGCAAGGTCCTGCGCCAGTACATAATCAGGACTAATGGAAAAAGCCCGATGAAATACAGAGTTCGCCAGCCAAATGGAATGACATCCACAAAGCCATAAAAAAGAGAAGCCATGCCTGCACCCACTGCCTGCAATGCAGCAAGTGCGCCAATGCCCCAACCACGGTGTTCCGGTGGAAATTCTTCAGCAATGACAACTACCGCGATCATGACCTCAGCCGCAGCAAATCCTCTGGCAAAGAACTGACAGACGATAAATGTTTCAGCATTGGGGGCAAACGCCGTTGCACCTGTGAAAACGGTATAGCCCACAACCGTTATCAACAGGAGCACTTTTCGGCCCCATCGGTCAGCGGCAATAGCAAGAAAAACGGACAGAAATGCCCCGGCCCTGACAACAGCGCCGAGCAGACCTACCTGAGATTCTGCGATGCCAAGGTCTGCCTGAATCTGTCTTAGATTCAGTGCGAACAGATAGACATCATATTGTTCGAAGATAGAAACGGCTGAAACCAGCCCCAGTACTTTCCATTGATGTGTCGTTAGGTTCGGCGCGCGACCGAGGAACCACGCCAACCGATACCAACGTGGTACTCGATCATTCATCTTGTCAGTTTAGCAAAGCTCTATCAAAGCACCACCGCAAGCCCTTTCGACAACTAGAGCAAAGATAAAAATACGTGTCTATTTGGTATGGGTTCAATTTGCTTTAGACTAGATTTAAAGAATGATAAAAGCTGTTGGGAAACTATGAACGGTTTAGACTCACTCATCGACGATACAATGCGCCCGATTGCGGACATGGCCAGCGGGTTCATCTTCTTTTCTGTGCACATGTTCGGTGCGGAAATACCCCTCATCGTTATCTGGCTCATCGCCGGTGGCGTCTTTTTCACACTCTACTTCAGGTTCATTAGCGTTCGCGGGTTTATTCACGCCATCGGACTCATCTCAGGAAAACATGCTAAACACGATGATCCGGGGCAGATCTCTCAATTTGCTGCACTCACCACGGCTGTCTCCGGTACGGTTGGGATCGGCAACATCGCCGGCGTCGCTGTTGCGATTTCCATCGGTGGTCCCGGGGCAACTTTCTGGCTGATTGTTGCAGGATTCCTCGGCATGTCCACCAAACTGGCAGAATGCACACTCGGCGTCTTGTATCGTAAGACTGATGAACACGGTAATATTTCCGGTGGTCCCATGTACTACCTGGAAAAGGGGTTGAGCGAACACAACTGGCCCCGACTGGGTAAAGGTCTTGGAATTTTTTACGCCATGAGTATGGTCGTTGGCTGCCTGGGAATCGGTAACATGTTCCAGTCAAATCAGGCTTCAGCAATCCTCATCAGTGTTACTGGTGGTGACGCCAGCTTTTTTGCCGATAAATCCTGGTTGATTGGCGTCATGCTCGCCATCGCGGTGGGGCTTGTCATCCTCGGCGGAATTCGGTCAATTGCCCGCACCACTTCGAAGCTCGTTCCGGCAATGGCTCTCCTGTATGTGGTTTCAGCTTTCATCATTATTTCGATGAACTACACAAAAATACCCGGCGCATTTATCGCCATCTGGCAGGGAGCTTTTGCTCCAGAGGGCGTCAGCGGCGGACTCATTGGTGTGATGATCCTGGGATTTCGCCGTGCGGTATTTTCCAATGAAGCGGGGCTCGGTTCTGCGGCAATTGCGCATTCAACTGCACGGACCCGTTACCCGGTGAGTGAAGGATACGTCGCCCTGCTTGAGCCGTTTATCGACACCGTCATTATCTGTACCATGACCGCACTGGTCATCATTACGACTGTTTATGATCCGGCCCTTGCCAACTCCGGAATCCAGGGGATCGAACTCACTACTCGCGCATTCGCCAGCACAATTTCCTGGTCGCCAATTCCGCTATCCATTGCCGCCATTTTATTTGCCTACTCTACAATGATCGCCTGGTCTTTCTATGGCCTGAAAGCCTTCACCTATCTGGTGGGCGACCATCCTGTCGCAGATATAGGCTTCAAGATCTTCTTCCTGGTGTTTATCGTACTTGGCAGCAGCATCGAGCTTTCCTCCCTGGTAGATTTGTCGGATGCGCTGGTGTTTATCGTGGCAATACCGAATCTTATCGGACTCTATATTCTCGCACCTATCGTAAAACGCCACCTGTCAGAATATGAGACAGAAGTCATCGCCCCATTGAGAAACAAAGGTTTTTAGTCCATTAGGTATTAGAGAAAGCCCATAGATCAGCATCATTCAGATTTCTGGTTATAAGTTGAGAATAAAATAGTATTTACAGGTTGTCGCTGATTCCAATAATCTTCAGAATCTTGACCACACCGACGTGAAGTAATCACTATGTACCAGTATTCCTCTGATGATCAGCGTCTGGTTGATGAGCGGGTAGACCAGTTTCGAGACCAGACGCAACGATATCTTGCTGGGGAACTAAGCGAAGAGGCTTTCCGTCCACTGCGCCTGATGAATGGCCTTTATATCCAGCTTCATGCACCCATGCTGCGGATTGCTATTCCCTACGGTCTACTTTCTTCGAAACAATTAAGGCAGCTGGCCTATATCGCCCGAACTTATGATCGAGGTTATGGGCACCTGACAACCCGGCAAAATATCCAGTTCAACTGGCTTGAGATTGAAGAGGTTCCTGAATTACTGGCCGATCTCGCCAAAGTACAGATGCACGCCATACAAACCAGCGGCAACTGCATCCGAAATACGACGGCAGATCATCTTGCTGGAGTCATGGTTGACGAGATAGAAGACCCCAGACCCTACTGTGAACTGATCCGGCAATGGTCCACCCTGCACCCTGAGTTTTCATTCCTGCCACGAAAATTCAAAATTGCTGTAACAGGTGCAACCAATGATCGTGCTGCTATTCAGGTTCATGATATTGGTATTCAACTTATTCAGGACCCTGAAGGCGATGAAATCGGTTTTCGAATTCTCGTTGGTGGCGGGCTCGGCCGAACTCCCGTTCTAGGCAAGGTATTGCGCGAGTACCTGCCACGCCAGCACCTGCTGACCTACATTGAGGCTATTCTTAGGGTTTATAACCTGGCGGGCCGACGTGACAACAAGTACAAGGCAAGAATAAAGATACTGGTGAACAGTACCGGCATCGAGAAGTTCTCTGAGCAGGTGGAAACTGAATGGGGGCTGATTAAAAATACCAGCCAGCCGCTTGATGAATCCAGAATTCAGCAGTTTCGCGAACAATTCAGCCCACAAGGATACAGTCAACAACCTGAAGGTGATGCGATTGCCAAAGCTAAGGCGGCGAGTAGCCCCGCATTCGCTGCCTGGTACAAACACAATACCAGGTCTCACAAAATTTTAGGTTATTCCATCGTTACGCTGTCAGTTAAGGCACCACAGGAAACGCCTGGCGACTTGACGGATGGTCAGATGGATGGCGTTGCACAACTGGCTGACGAGTACAGCTTTGGCCAGATACGAGTCAGCCATGAACAGAATCTGATACTGGCTGACGTGGCCATACCAGATCTCCCTGATCTCTGGAAGGCGCTCGTAAAACTAAACCTGGCGACTCCAAATATTGGCAGCCTCACAGATCTCATTTGTTGTCCCGGTCTGGATTATTGCAGTCTTGCCAACGCAGGATCCATACCAATAGCAAATCAGATTGATGCCTACTTCGATGACATGGATTACCTGTACGACCTGGGTGAGATAAAGATTAAAATCTCAGGCTGCATGAATGCTTGCGGTCATCATCATGTAGGCCATATCGGCATCCTCGGGGTCGATAAGAAGGGTGAAGAGTGGTACCAGATAACACTCGGCGGATCAGCGGAAGGTGATGCCTCCCTCGGTAAAATCATTGGTCCAGCCATTAAAAAGGATGATGTCGCTGCAACCATTTCTGTCATTCTCGAGACATACCTTGCTCACAGACCGAATAAGGAGGAATCCTTTCTTTCCACCTTTCGGCGCGTAGGGATCAGCCCTTTCAAGGAGGCAGTCTATGCCTAGGGAAATTCTTAAGGGAGATCGTGTTGTCGCTGATCGCTGGGTATTTTCATCAAATGACCTACTGTCAACTGACTCTGCTGGCCCGTTAGCGTTGCCTCTTGACCAATGGATCGAGGCACACAAGCCAACACACCAGGGCATCAAACCGACTGGTGTCATTTTAAAAAATACTGATCCCCTGGAAGCACTGTTGCCCGAATTAGACCAGCTGCAACTAATCTGCCTCGAGTTCCCGGAGGCCACCGACGGGCGTGGCTACTCACAGGCCAGTCTGTTAAGGAATCGCCACGGGTATACCAATGAGCTACGCGCAACTGGCGAAGTATTGGTCGATCAACTTTTCCTTTTAAGGCGCTGCGGCTTTGACTCATTCGACTTAAAAGCAGGCCAGAAGATCACTTGCGCATCAAATTATCTGGTCCCTTTTTCAGTGGCTTATCAATAGGCAGGTTGGGAGTTCGCCATGATAGAAAATATAGAGGTAGTCAATCGATCACTTCGAAACAGGCCAGCAGAAGAAGTCATCAGCTGGGCGCTTGGCCTGAGTAATCGGGTCATCACCACGACGACCTTCGGTAATCATTCTGCAGCACTCCTGCATATGGTTACCCAACAGAGACCCGACGCACCAATACTGTGGGTGGATACAGGATACAACACACCGGCAACCTACCGCTTTGCAGATAATCTGATCGAGCATTTAGACCTGAATATGCAGATTTACACCCCCGAGATGACAACAGTCAGGCGCAACGTATTAATGGGTGGAATCCCCGAAATCGGTCATCCTCTTCATGAAGAATTTACCCGCCAGGTCAAACTTGAACCTTTTGACCGTGCAACGACTGCCATGCGCACCATGGTCTGGATAACAGGTATCCGTCGAGAACAGACTGAATTTCGTCGAACTCTCGACATTGTCAGCCTCACTAAAGAAGGCTATATAAAAGTCGCACCCTTACTCGACTGGGATGAATCAAGACTCGATGATTATCTGGAGATTCACGACCTGCCAAACGAACCGGATTATTTTGACCCAACCAAGGTTTCAGCATCACGCGAATGCGGATTGCATGCCTAGTCATCCAGCGAATCCGCTGTAAATGATTGTCATTGATTTAAAAAGCTGGATGTCAGCATGTAGATGGACCAGCTAACGAACTTGCCTGATGAAGGTGAGGAACTGACCTGGACGGACTTCACAAACTCGTTAATCAGCTTCTCAATGGATTACTGGTCGTTAATCTCGACCTGGTTTTAAAACTTATAGACCAGGGTGACGGTCGTCTCGGTATCGGTTTTCTCTTTACCGGCAGGTGCTTCAGAACTATTTTTTACCATCAAGGCCAACTTCATTGCCAGCGCACCTATGATATTCGCCTCAAGGGAGGTTTCACTCCGGGTGATGGTGAGATCTTCACCCACTTCAAAACTAAGCAGCTGTTTGAACAGGGCATTTTCACTTATCTGCCAATCAAGGTAACCCACTGTCGTGACAATCATTTCAGTATTGGTGTCACCAGTGTCGAGTTCACTTCGTCTAACACCCAGGCCAATATCACCTTTGAAGCTCCATGTGGCTCGACTCACTAATGTCTGGTTGTAACCGAATATCAGATCAGCTTGATTCTTGAAGCCGCTAAATTTGTCATCCTCATAGGCAAGTCGACCAAAGAGACCACCATCTTCTGTCAGCCGGTAATCAAGTCGATAAAAGGTATAGAACCTTTCTGCGGTTTCATCTCCATCTTCCGATGCGTGATAAGTATCGAAATGAAAGGAGTTAATCCACTGATCCTTTTCCCTGATTATGTCGGTTCTAAGTTTGATACTGGTTTGTTCAGTATTACCAGATGTAGAAACCGCACCAAGTTCCACATCACCAGACCAGTACTTTGGTTTCTCTTCCTGTGCCAGTGCCATGGAAGATTGAATTAAAAGCAGAGTGACAACGACCAGCCTGAACATAATTTCCCCTAGTTTATTTAATCTTGTTTAAGCTTACTTTAGGCACAAGCTCAGCCCGGCGGCGATTATAAATACAACGTCACCGGTTGGCACTGAAAAAAGCAAGGTACTTACATATTGCTTACAAAACCGCTTCTTTACTGTCGGCCATCGTTTCAGGAATCGGGTTTTAACTTTAGGACAGAAGCCCACCTGTTTCAGGAGCGGGTCTGGCTCGCTGGTTGTACATCATTTTCCGGAGAGCATCTAACTCTTCCTTCGAATACTTTGAGTAGTCGTTACTAAAATCACTACCCACTGCCATACCACGCTGAACAGCTGGGCGCTCACTTAATTCATCGAACCATCGTTTGAAATATTTGAATTCATTGATGTCCTGCCCCTGCCCTTCCCAGTTGATTGTCCAGGGGTAACAGATCATATCTGCGATCGTATATTCGTTGCCACAAAGATAGCGTTGGTCATAAAGCTGGTTATTAAGCACACCATAGAACCGATTCACTTCATCAGAGAATCTGGTAACAGCATAAGTTTGATCGCCCCGGGATTCACTGAGCCTTTTGAAGTGACCACATTCTCCTGTCTTCGGACCCTGGTTCGCCATCTGCCACATGACCCACTGGATAACATCGTATTTTCCCCGAGTGTCACTCGGCATGAACTGCCCTGTTTTTTCGGCGATGTAGATCATGATGGCACCGGACTCAAATATTGAGAGTGGACCATTTCCATCCTCAGGGTCATGATCCACTAGAACAGGCATACGATTGTTAGGGTTAATCGCCAGGAAATCTTCAGTGAACTGATCCCCCTTGCCAATGTTGCACTCGACAACATTGTATTCGAGTCCACACTCCTCAAGCTGAATAGTCACTTTCTTGCCATTAGGTGTGGGCCAGTAATGCAGGTCCAACATAAATTCTCTCCTGGATTTTTAGAAGCGGTTAGGGAATGTCTGATTCCCTAGTTTGCCACCATTACCTTGTCGAGGGAAAGAAGAGCGGGACCTAAACTTATAGAAACAAACCTTATCTGGTTAATTCCACCACCTTGCTAGTGAATTCAACCACTGAAGTTTGAAATAATTCAAAATATCTTTTATATTTCAATGACTTACAATGTTGGCACAATTGTTGTATTACCACAGTTGTACCAGAGATTATTCTAAATATGGAGAGGAAACCAGCGAGATGATCGACTTGATCCTACATCTACTACTGCTTGGCGCCGTGATTTACCTTATGGCAAAAACCTTGCCTGGCATATACGTGGCAGGATATGGCACAGCCCTGATGGTAGCGATCGTTTACGGGTTGATCAACATTACCCTGGGCACAGTTCTTAAATTACTGAGTATTCCATTTATCATCATTTCGGTGGGGATATTTCTACTCATTATCAATGCATTTCTTCTTTATCTGACGGATCTGCTCCTGGACGATTTTGAAATAAAAGACGCGGGCACAACCATCGTTGCCGCCCTAATTATCACTATCAGCGACACTATGCTCGCATGGATTTTCTAATGTACTTTTTTAAATTACGTCAATACCGAAACCTGCTGGGTTCAGGTTCAATAAAACGGCTGCCAAGCAGCAGCGACTCCCTGGAAAAGAAAACTGGAAAAGATCGGCAGGAAATCAGCCCGGATGCAGATCACTCTTCAGAATTTTCTGAAACGGAGTCCAGAGAGACAAGTTCATCTCAGGTAGTTTCATCTGCTCTGCCAATAAAGCCCTGTTCCGCTGCGCAATCCGACAATCCCATGCCTGGCCCTTTACTCAAAGTGGCGGTTGTTAACCCCGAACAGGTCAAGTGCTGATTGGATGTTTTTACCCGGGGCCCTTGATATGGCTCACCATCATGCCACCTTAACGTTTAGTTTCGTCAGACCTCTAAAGAATGGATTGTTACCCCAGGCCGGAATGTCATCCAGATAGTGAATGTCATCGAATCGTTCCAGTAATTTCCTGAAGGCAATTCTCCCCTCCAACCTTGCCAGCGCCATACCAAGACACAGATGGATGCCATATCCGAAGGCCACGTGATTACTGCGTGATCGCCGGATATCAAACACTTCCGGCCTGTCATTGGCTTCCGGGTCTCGATTGGCTGCGCCAAGACCGAGCATGACCATTTGATTCTTCCGAAAAGAAGCTCCCCGAAAATCGAAATCTTCTGTAACAAACCGAACAGTTATCTGGATGGGTGATTCATACCTCAGCATTTCTTCAATTGCGCCAGTGATCAGACCTGGATCTTCACGCAGAAGCGCTAGCTGGTCCGGATGGTGCAGTAGCGTAAAGAGCCCGTTGCCAATTAATCGAGTGGTTGTCTCATGCCCTGCTGTCATCAAAAGAATACAGTTTGAAATTAATTCATCGCGACTCAGCCTGTCGCTTTCCAGTTCTGACTCAAGTAAAACCGATATAAAATCCTGGCCCGGACTTTTCTCCTTCTCTTTAACCAGTCCTTCCAGGTATGAACGCATTTCCTTATCGGCAATTGCCGCAGCCTCAATCATCTTCGGCTGATCAATCATCGTCGCACCCAGAATAGTTTCAGACCATTTCTGGAACAGCTGTCGCTCGGCAATCGGCACACCCATCATTTCCGCAATCACCATCGCCGGTAAAGGCTGGGCCAGGGACGAAATGAGATCAAATTCGCCCTGGCTGGCAACCTTATCCAGAAGTTCATCGACGAGTGATTCAATCATGGGTTCGAGAGAATTGATGTAGCTCGTCACGAAACCTGTGGCAACAAGCTTGCGCAACCTTGTATGGTCTGGCGGATCGCGATTCAACATGGCGGGCTTGTCGATCAGCGGAATATCATGGCCGTTAGATGCAACTCGGAGAAGACGGTAAAAGAACTTGTTCCGCCTGATATCACTACTGAGTCTGTTATCCAACAGTAACTGCTGCACCTCTTCAAAGCCGTTGACGAGCCAGCCCTGATTCGCGTAGGAACGAATTACCCTGCCGCGTTCCCGCATGCGGTCATAACTTTCATAGGGATCAAGCCAGAATTCTTCATCGGAACGCATCGGCGGATTCCCGGCTCGCCATCGATCAAACTTCCGCAAAGACCAGAGAGTAAGCTGGATTGAACCCATTAACAGATTATATATATGTTGCCGCACGTTAACTGCTGTTCCCTATTTGTTAAATCCCTGGCCTAGGGCTTTCGATACCGGTATTCGTCAAGGTAACGCCGTATGCTCTGGATGGCAACTATTTGCTTTTCGATCTGTTTGCGGTCAAAAGCACCTGAGAACTCATCTATCACCGGGTAGATAGCTTTCATCGCGTTGTCCCTACTCTTTCTTCCCTTGCTTGTTAATTTGACGATCTTCCTGCGCCCACTGCTTGCATCAGGGTCCACCGTAATGAGCTGCTTATTCACCAGTTTTTTGAGCGTATTGGTCATCGCTCCTTTGGTTACCTGGAAAGCAGTCGCCAGCCGTCCCGGAGTCGCGACATTATCTACACGAATGAACCAGTTCAACACGCTGAACTGTGAAACTGTCAGCCCATCCACCAGGTGCCGCTCAAATATGCCAGTGGACAACTGGGAGACAATGTTGATTTCGTTGAAATAGGCGAAAAGCAGCTCATGATCATCCTTGCTGGACTGGTTATTATTTGCCTGGTTTATTTCGGGCTGACTTTTGACCGATACTCTCTTGCTGGCTGAGGTCTTGTTCATCTGGACTTGCACCTATTATTGTTTAATATTAAACTATTTAGCATTAAACTTAATTCTAACCGAGAAACGGAGAAATTGCCCATGAAAATCCTCGCCTGGATCGCCGCTATTTTTTTTGGCATCACTGCCCTGTTTGGCATTGTCCAAACCCTCGCCTCTGAGAGAGTTGAAGTTGTCGAACTACATACATTAGATGAGAAGGGTGAGTCAGTGACAACACGCCTCTGGGTGATGGATCACGACGGCTATCAATATCTGCGTGTTGGCGGAGACGGTTCTGGCTGGTATTCCAGGATACAGGCTAATAAAACCATTGAAGTCACACGCAATGATGAAACCAGGACCTATACCACTGTAGATCGACTGGACAAAAGTGAGCTTATTAACAGTCTTATGGCCGAAAAATATACCTGGGGCGACGCCTTCTTCGCAGCCATGTTCGGTGGCCGGGAAGGATCTATTCCGGTTGAGCTTCATGAGGTTATGGATACAGCCGGTTAACCCCGCAATGAGCGTCTAATTAAAAGTTCAGCGAGTTTGACGTAGTAACCGCAGACAAGCATAGTTAGCGAAACTCGACGGAGTTCACTATGCGATTGACACAAGCGGACGCATCCTTCATTTATCAGGAATCTGCCAGTGGACCGATGCACATCGCATCGGTCTATGTACTCGATGGCGTGGCTCCATTTGAAAAAATCTTTACGCGGTTCGAAAAACGCATGCATCTGATACCCATCTATCGGAAAAAACTGGTACAGGTACCTTTCAGTCTTTCCCATCCGGTCTGGGTGGATGACCCGGATTTCGATCTCACCCGTCATGTAATGCACCATGTGCTACCTGGTAACCCGACTCTGCAGGAAGGCATCGATGCCGCGGTGGACCTTAACGAACCCCTGATGGACCGCTCGAAGCCACTCTGGGAGTTTATCGTGATCGAGGGTGTACCCGACAAGACTTTGCTTCTGCAAAGAAGCCACCATGCCATGATTGATGGTGCATCTGGAATCGATTTAACCATGACCCTTTATGATCTGGAAAAAGATGCTGGCGAACCGGTACCACCCAATGAACCATGGGAACCTGAACCTATGCCTGGGCCAGCCGCCTTGATCGCTGCTGCAGTAGAGGAAAATGTGAAAAATCTTAGCGACTTCAATCCGCTGAAAATTATGGGGGACATGGAGACTAACCGGGAACGACTCACCAAAGCATCAGAAGTGATAAGCAAATTTTCCACCCAGCCAGCAATTACCGCACCATTTAATGCGGGTATTGTAGGACCCAAACGGAAAGTCATGTGGTTAAAAAAACCTTTTGGAGAAATCCGTGAAATCCGCCGCCAGCTTGGCGGGACTATCAATGACATTGTCCTGGCTGTTTTATCCGAGGCAGTCGCCCGTTACCTGAAACAACACGATGAACCAATCAAAGGACAAAAGCTACGAATCATGTGTCCGGTAAATGTTCGCACGGAGAACCAGCAAGGTAGTCTTGGCAACCAGGTATCCGCTATCTTTCCCATGTTCTCGGCAGAACCAATGGAGTGTACTGATCGACTGAAGGCGGTTGTCTTAGAAACGACGAAAATCAAAGAGGACGAAGAGGCACAGGCGCTAACGGTTATGCAAGAGACTACACCGTCGATGCCTCCTCTGGCGATGGCTGCATCACAACTCGTGGGTACGCCTTATGACCCCACGGCACTTGCTGCCCGGATTGACTGGCCGGTTGCGCCAAACACTGGTTTTAGACCGCCAAATCCAGGATATAACTTTACCTGCACTAACGTACCCGGGGTCCAGGTGCCCCAGTATATGTGCGGCCACGAGGTAACAGATACTATTGGCTTTCTTGTTCTGTCTGGCAACGTTGGCTTTAGTGCCACCATCCTCAGCTATAACAAACAACTCTTCTTTAATTTCATCTGCGAACCGAAATTACTGCCTGACCTCGACGTTCTGACACAACACGTAGAAGATGTATACCAGGAACTGCTTGCAGCAGCCGGTAAACTGACACAATCAGCAGAAAACTAATCCGCCACTAACAATTTTACCCTGGAGTAACAATGTCCGATTCCATCGCCTCAAACTATCCAAAATCGGTCACCTTGCCGGATGGTGAAACCGTTGAAATCAGACTAATGTCAGCAGACGATCGTGATGCAATTCTGTCTTTCGCCCAGGCACTTCCCCAGGAAGATCTCCTTTTTCTAAGACTGGACATCACCCAGCCAGAGGTCATCGACGACTGGGTGAGCAATATCGCGACGGGCCATACGACATCCCTTATTGTCTATGCCGATGACAAGGTCATCGGCTATGCATCTGTTCACAGAAATCCAGCACCCTGGACAAGAAGAGTTGGGGAACTACGGGTCAACGTTGACCAGGAATACCGTGCACGCAGCCTCGGCAAGAACCTGACTTCCGAGATCTTTGAGGTCGCAAGAGGCTTAGGTCTCAGAAAATTAATGGCGAACATGACCTCAGATCAGCGGGGTGCACAGGCAGCCTTCAGGCGCCTCGGCTTTGTAGCTGAGGCACTATTGACTGACTATGTCGAGGATAGAAACGGGTCGTCCAGGGACCTGGTGATTATGACTTATGAGATTGACGGACATTCAGACAAGATTGCTAGTGTCGTGAAAATTTAACCGCTGTCACCATCGAAATACTCTACTGAACTTGCCATCAGCGAAGTGCAGTTACTCGCTCGTACTTTCTCCAAGGAACGATAAACCTGCCACCACATCACTCAAACAAGTGAATCGGACCTCTCGCACTGGCGATCCCAGGTCCTGGCTTTTTAGTTCTATCTCCGCTTAGAAATACACCAATTCAAGCCTAATGACCTTAGCCATTACCGAAAACAAAAAGGGATTACCCGGCAAAAAACCGCCGCGGATTGTCGATAAACAAGGTATCAATCGTCGCCTCCGTTACTCCCATCTCCAGCAGGTCAGGGATGACTTTACGCTTGATGTAGAGGAACTGGTCTGGATTGTGCAAGGCAAATTCATGATTTTCAGGCATTGAGCCATCTTCATTCTCTTTTAATATCGCAAGACAGATGCAATCATGAGAAGGACAGAGTCGGTCGGCGTAACCTTCATCAATCAGGTGCTTGAGTGTAACGGATCTCATGTGGGGACTGACCAGCCTGCCTGGGTATCGATCCATACCCAGGTAGCAGCCTTTATCCAGTATCCACTTTAGATATTCAATGTCAGTTGTATCGTTGGAGTGATCGATCTTCACCCTGGTGAGGTCAACACCTTCTTCTTCGAAAATCGCAATTTGCCTGCGTGCAACCTGACCCGTGGGATAGGAGTGAACCATGATGGGTAAGCCTGTCGCAACATGGGTCCTGGCAATAGCCCTGGCCATGGTTTCAAGATCACTGGTAACGCCCTCGAAATCTGCAGCACACTTCAAGATACCTGCTTTGATATCAGACCCTCGAAAGCCCTCTTCGACATCCCGGATGAATTCCTTTGCCATCTGATTGGCAGACACTCCATTCAAGAATCGCGGGACATCCAGCCACCAGCCAGTGACGTTAATGATGTTCACCCCGGAGGCTTCTGACACCCTGGCCAGAAACTGCGCCTTCCTGCCTAAATCAAAGGTAGTGGCATCAACGATTGTATCAATACCGGCCTCCTTTGCCCTTGAGAGACTGGCGATCGCCCGATCTTCCCGCTCCTGACCCAGCAGATCTGGATAGCTGTCGTATAGCCCGCTGGCACTAATCATTACGTGCTCATGCATCAATGTAAAACCAAGATCTTCGGGTTTGATTTTTCCAAGTACGGTACTAATTTCGTTCATATTTAGCCTTTAATAATTTGAGTTGGAGATAACTTAACTGTGAATACAATATTTTCAGATCATCCTCAGGATTGCAATGATCAAAAAATCAGCTAGTCTCAGATGCTCGAACTGATTGGAGATACAAGTTGAAAGTTGATGCAGCCCTGTCACCTGATATGGAGTCAATCGCCACCCAGGTCGCGAGACTTGAGAATCTGGGTTACGACGGCGTAAAACTTGCCGAATTGAATCATGACCCTTTCCTTCCACTGACCCTTGCTGCAGAGCACAGCAGCAAAATCGAACTGGTAACTTCCGTGGCTGTGGCATTTGCACGGAACCCCATGAGTATGGCGACCGTTGCACACGATCTGAATGCCTTCTCAAACGGCCGCCTGGTATTAGGCTTAGGCTCCCAGGTCAGACCGCACATTGAACGGCGGTTCAGCATGCCCTGGCATAAAGCAGCCAGACAGATGAGGGAGTTTATCGAAGCCATGCATGCTATTTTCGACTGCTGGTACGATGGGCAGCGCCTGGATTTTATCGGCGAGTATTACCAGCACACATTGATGCCCAGCACGTTTACCCCGGACAACATCGAAGCCGGCCGCCCCAGAATCAATCTGTCAGCAACAGGTCCACTGATGACAAAAGTTGCAGCAGAAGTGGCTGACGGTATGATCATGCATCCTTTCTCAACAGAAAAATACATCCGCGAAGTTACATTGCCTGCCATTGAAGCAGGGCTTGCCGGGAGTGAAAGAACACTTGATGAGTTTGAACTGGATTACGCACCCATCGTCGCCACGGGTATTGACGAAGAATCCATCACTCGTTCAATTGAAATTGCGAGGGACAGGATTGCCTTCTATGGGTCCACTGAAGCCTACCGCCCGGTACTTGATCTTCATGGCTGGGGTGATCTTCAAACGGAATTAAGCCTGCTAAACAAGCGGCGTGAGCAGCAACAAATGTCCCGGTTGATCAGTGATGAAATCCTGAACACCATTGCAATTGTTGGCACACCTGATGAAGTGGTCGAAGCCATGAAGTCGCGGTTGGGAGGCGTAATCGGTCGTACCGGATTTTACGTCCCTTCGCT
>SMVB01404389.1_pt1 | contig 20735 bp, 20 predicted proteins | sample 2456461 | NCBI WGS metagenome assembly SMVB01 (sample SAMN11095934, study PRJNA526329) | marine sediment metagenome | biome: Marine sediment; feature: Surficial sediment; material: Deep marine sediment; isolation source: Hadal surficial sediment | place: Pacific Ocean | collected 2014-05 | depth...
ATCGAGATGGTCATGCCCGGCGACAACGTGACGATCGACGTGAACCTGGGGACGCCGATCGCGATGGACAAGGGGTTGCGCTTCGCGATCCGCGAGGGCGGTCGTACGGTCGGTGCAGGCACCGTTACCGAAGTCAAGGAATAGCCCGGCCCGAAGCCGTGCTTCTTTCCTTTTAAAAAAGGTCGCAGCCGATGCGTGACAACATTCAGTTGCAATGTGGTGAATGCAAACGTCGCAACTACGTGACGACGAAAAACAAGAAGACCACCACGGGTAAGTTGGAATTCAAGAAGTACTGCCGCTGGTGCCGCAAGCACACGTCGCACAAAGAAACGCGATAGGTCGGACAGGGGACGTCGTGAATTCGATCAGGCGATTCAAACAGTTCATGACCGAAGTGTGGTCCGAACTCAAGAAAACGACTTGGCCTTCGCGGAAAGACGTCTACAGCACGACGCTCGTGGTGATCGTGACGGTCTTGATATGCGCGTTCTACCTGTGGGTTGTGGATCTGCTACTGACCCGAAGCATGGAAAAGGTTTTTGAGGTGTTCGGCTAATGACTGAAGTTGCCGAAAAGCAGTGGTACATCATCCACACCTACTCGGGTTTCGAGGGCAAGGTGAAAGACGCGCTGCGACGGCGCGCGGACGATATGGGGATGGCCAGCACGATCGAGGAAATCCTCGTGCCGACCGAAGAGGTCGTCGAGATCCGGGACGGGAAGAAGAAGCGCAGGACGCGCAAGTTTTTTCCCGGCTACGTGCTGGTGAAGATGGAGATGTCCGATGACGCCTGGCACGTGGTGCGGAACACTCCCAAGGTGACCGGCTTCGTCGGGACGGGCAACAACCCCGTGCCGCTGAGCGAGGACGAGGTGGCGCGCATCGTGAACCAGGTTTCGGTCGCGGCGGACAAGCCCAAGCCGATTCTGGCGTTCAACGTAGGGGACACGGTTCGTATCGTGGATGGACCGTTCAGCAATTTCACCGGGAACGTCGAGGAGGTCAATGAGGACCGTTCGACGTTGAAGGTGATGGTGACGATTTTTGGCCGGGCCACGCCGGTTGAGTTGGAATTCCTCCAGGTGGAGAAGCCCTGACATGGCCAAGAAAGTCATCAGTCAAATCAAATTGCACATCCCGGGCGGCAAGGCCACGCCGGCGCCGCCGGTGGGCCCCGCGTTGGGGCAGCACGGCGTCAACATCATGGACTTTTGCAAGGCGTTCAACGCTAAGACGGCAAAGAGCAACGGGATCACCACACCGGTCGTGATTACGGTCTACCAGGATCACTCGTACTCGTTCATCACGAAGACGCCTCCGGCGTCGGTACTCCTGATCAAGGCCGCGGGCTTGCAAAAGGGGTCGGGAGAGCCGAACCGCACCAAGGTCGGTACGGTGACCCGGGCCCAGGTCGAGGAGATCGCTAAGAGCAAGATGGTTGATCTCAATGCTGCGTCGGTCGAAGCAGCCATGCGCATCATCGAGGGCAGTGCACGCTCAATGGGCATTGAAGTCAAGGCTTAGGGAGGTCCGGGAGATGCCGAAACACGGCAAGAAATTCAACGAGGCTAAGGCCAAGGTCGAAAAGCGCCTTTATCGCTTGGACGAAGCGCTGAAAAAGATGCGCGATGTCGCCTTTGCCAAGTTCGACGAGACAGTCGAGGTCAGCTTGCGTCTCGGCGTCAACCCGCGTCATGCCGACCAGATGGTGCGTGGCACCGTGGTGCTGCCACACGGCACGGGCAAGACCACGCGTGTTCTCGTGATCGCGGCGGGTGAGAAAGCCAAGGAGGCTGAAGCGGCTGGAGCCGATCTTGTCGGCGGAGCCGAATTCGTTAAAAAAATTCAGGATGGCTGGCTCGAGTTCGAGGCCGTGATCGCCACGCCGGACATGATGCGCGAGGTCGGCAAACTCGGTAAGATACTCGGGCCGCGCGGCCTGATGCCCAACCCCAAGACCGGTACCGTCACATTCGACGTCGCGGACGCCGTGCAGGCGATCAAGGCCGGTAAGGTTGAGTTCCGCGTGGACAAGACGGCAATCATCCATGTTGCTGTGGGTAAGCTTTCGTTTGACGATCAAAAACTTCTGGAAAACACGCAGACATTGCTGCAGGCCGTGATGCGGGCGAAACCCTCATCCGCCAAGGGCAAATACGTCAAATCCGTTTACGTCTCTTCGACAATGGGTCCCGGCGTGTCCGTCGACCCTGACGAAGCGGACGTCGCCGCCTGAGGTGCACCGTGAATCTCGCTGAAAAAACCGCCATGATCGAAGGTCTGACCAAGACCTTTAACGAGAACCCGCACATCATCGTGGCCGGATTCAAGGGTTTGTCGGCGAACCAGGCTAACGTCCTGCGCCGCAAAATCGATGAAACCGGCGGGTCGTGCCGCGTGATCAGGAACCGCTTGGCCAAGCGCGCCGCCGTCGGGACACCGGCCGAAGCGCTGATCGACGAGTTCGAAGGGCCGTGTGTCGTGCTGACTCACGTCGATGACCCGGTGGCGATTGCCAAGGCCTTGGTCGGGTTCGCCAAGGAGAACCCCTGCGTTGCCGCCAGAGCCGGGTTGATCGACGGCAAGGCGCTCATCGACCCCGATGCTGTGATGCAATTATCGCGGATGGCCGGGCTACCCGAGCTCCGCGCGCAACTGTTGGCGCTGTTCCAGACTCCCGCGACCATGCTGGTCCGGTTGCTGGGCACGCCCGCTACACAATTGGCTCGCATCGTGGACGCCAACCGCGAGAAGCAAGAAGCGAGCGGCGAGGCACCGCCGGTTAACTAAGTCAACAAGAATCGGGTCGTCGCACGGCCCGTTGGAAAATAACGAAGGAGTAGGGAAATGGCCAATTTGGAGACACTTGCCGACAATCTCAGCGAGTTGACCGTGATGGAGGCGGCCGGTCTCGTCAAGATGCTCGAGGACAAGTGGGGCGTCTCCGCCGCGGCACCTGCCGCCGTGGCCGTGGCCGCGCCCGCGGGCGACGCGGCAGCCGCAGAGGAGCAGACCGAATTCGACGTGATCCTCAAAGAGGTCGGTGCCAAGAAGATCAATGTGATCAAAGCGGTCCGGGAGGTCACCAGCTTGGGTCTGAAGGAGGCCAAGGATCTTGTCGAGGCCGCGCCGAAAGCGATCAAGGAAGGCATCACCAAGGAAGAAGCCGCCGAGATAAAGAAGAGGTTTGAGGAGCAGGGAGCCGCGGTCGAGATCAAGTAGCCGGATTCGGGATCTTCAACTCGATGATGGTGAAAACTGCGAGCAAATTGACTTGTAGGCTCCCTGGCAGGGACCCGGGGGTTCTGCGCATTCTTGTATCCGGACGTTCGCGCGCCCAGCGCGCCGGAGGTGTCCGTCACGATGGCTGAGATCATTCGTTCGGCCAAAGACCGAGCCGACTTTTCCAAGATCAAAACGGCGATCCCGATCCCCAACCTGATCGAGGTCCAGAAGCGTTCGTACGAACGCTTCCTGCAGATGCGTACATCCCCGGCCGACCGGGATCCGCAGATCGGTCTGCAAGGCGTGTTCAAGTCGATCTTCCCGATCAAAGATTTTCGCGAAACCTGCTCGCTCGAGTTCGTCGAGTACACGATCGGCAACTGGGAGTGCAAATGCGGCGCTTTGCGGGGCGTCGAAAACTTGCGCGCGGAGTGTAGTTTTTGCAGGAAACCGTTGGTTGCGCCCGACGCGCGGGGTGGTGAGGTCGCGTGCCACCACTGTGGCAACATCACACAGGTCGAACTCCCCGACTGCGACAACTGCGGCGAACCGGTTGCGCTGAAATTCAAGTACGACGTCGAGGAATGCCAGCAGCGCGGTCAGACGTACACTGTTCCGCTCAAGGTCACGATCCAACTGATCGTCTACGACAAGGACCCGGACACCGAGACGAAATCGATCCGCGACGTCAAGGAGCAGGAGGTCTACTTCGGTGAGATCCCGATGCTCACCGACGACGGAACATTCGTCGTCAACGGGACCGAGCGCGTGATCGTCAGTCAACTCCACCGTAGCCCCGGCGTGTTCTTTCAGGCAGACGCGGCCCGGATCACCTTCACGTCCAAGGTGATCCCGTACCGCGGCAGTTGGGTCGAGTTCGAGATCGACCATAAAAATATCCTGTACGTCCGGATTGACCGGAAACGAAAGTTCCCGGCGACGATCTTCATGCGTGCGCTGGGTCTCGAGGATATCCCTGCGATCTTTAACGCTTTCTACGACCCGATCGAAGCTCGTGTCAACAAAGCCGGGGGCTGGGAGTTTCGCGTCGGACCCGGCCTGGTCGGGCGCAAGACACGTACGGCGGTCAAACGCGGGAATACCGAGTTGATCAAGAGAGGCCGCAAGATCCGTGAGGAGCACCTGGAGATACTGCGCAAGGCGCGCATCCAGTGGGTTCCCGTGGGAACAGCCGAAATGCACGGCGCCGTCAGCGTCCACGACATCGCCGACGAGGAGACCGGTGAGGTCCTGGTTGAGGCCGCCAAGCCACTGACCGAGGAAATTCTCGGTGACCTGATCGAACGCGGGATCCGCACATTCGAATGTATCTTCCCCGAGCGCGAGGACGTTGGCGAAACGCTGATCGAGACGCTGGCCAAGGATCCCGTCAAGGACCAGAAGGAAGCGTTGATCGAGATCTACCGCCGCCTGCGTCCGGGCGACCCGCCGACCGCGGAATCGTCGCGCACGTTGTTCCATAACATGTTCTTCGACCCGGCGCGATATGATTTTTCCAAAGTTGGCCGGCTGAAGTTCAACACCAAGCTCTATGGTTCCACGCCCGGCCATGACCTGAACGACGGCCCGGATCCGGCGTGGAGCGAGCATGTGGCCAACCTATGGACCAGCGGGGAGGACCGCACGCCGTCCAAGGACGATTTCATCGAAGTCTTGCGCTACATGCTCAAGGTGCGCCGCGGGATCGGCGAGCTCGACGATATCGACCACCTGGGCAATCGCCGTGTCCGTAGCGTCGGCGAACTGCTGGAGAACCAGTTCCGTATCGGTCTGGTTCGGATGGAACGTGCCATCAAAGAAAAGATGTCGGTCTATCAGGAGATGACGACTGCGATGCCGCACGACCTGATCAACGCCAAACCCGTGATGGCGGCGATCCAAGAATTCTTCGGTTCGAGCCAACTCTCTCAGTTCATGGATCAAACGAACCCGCTTTCCGAGGTGACGCACAAACGCCGGCTCTCGGCACTGGGGCCCGGCGGACTGTCTCGCGAGCGCGCGGGCTTCGAGGTCCGCGACGTCCACCCGACCCACTACGGCCGGATCTGCCCGATCGAGACACCCGAGGGTCCGAACATCGGTTTGATCTCCTCGTTGAGTTGCTACGCCAGGATCAACGACTACGGATTCATCGAATCCCCCTACCGCCGAGTCGAGGGCGGGGCGGTCTCCGACTTCGTACGGGTCACGCGCGAGGGTGAGAGTGATCTCAAACTGGACCAGGTGCTCGACGCCGACGAGTTCGTCAAGCTTCGCGCGAGCGTCGAATCCAAGGGCAAGCTCCCGCCGGAGGCGACCCCGCACTCGTTCTACCTGTCAGCCTACCAGGAAGATCGCGAAACGATCGCCCAGGCCAACGCACCCCTGAGTAAGGACGGCGCGTTCGAGAACGAGCGTGTCAGCGCACGGAGAACCGGCGAGTTCAAACTGGTGCCGCGGGAAGATGTCGGTTATATCGATGTTTCGCCGAAGCAACTCGTCTCGGTCGCTGCCTCGCTGATCCCGTTCCTCGAGAACGACGATGCCAACCGTGCATTGATGGGTTCGAACATGCAGCGCCAGGCGGTGCCGTTGGTGCGCCCCAGGGCGCCCTTCGTGGGCACCGGGATGGAGGCCATCACCGCCCGAGACTCAGGTGCGGTCGTTACGTGCAAACGTGCCGGCGTAGTTGATCTCGTCGATTCCCAGCGCATCATCGTGCGTGTCGGTGCCAAGGGCCAGGAAGACTTCGGCGCTGACATCTACACGTTGATGAAGTTCAAGCGATCGAATCAGAACACCTGCATGAACCAACGCCCGCTGGTCAAGGAAGGCCAACGCGTCGAAGAAGGTGAAGTGCTCGCGGATGGGCCCTGCACGGAGCGCGGTGAGTTGGCACTGGGTCGTAACATACTCGTGGCTTTCATGCCGTGGCGCGGTTACAACTTCGAGGACGCGATCCTGATCTCCGAAAAACTCGTGCGAGAAGATTCGTTCACTTCGATCCATATCGAGCAGTTCGATATCGAGTCGCGCGACACGAAGCTTGGACCCGAAGAGATAACGCGGGACATTCCGAACGTTTCGGAGGAATTTCTCAAGGATCTCGACGAGGCCGGCGTGATCCGTATCGGTGCCCACGTCAAGCCCAGCGACATCCTCGTTGGCAAGGTGACCCCCAAGGGCGAAACGCAGTTGACGCCGGAAGAGAAACTCTTGCGCGCGATCTTTGGCGAGAAGTCGGGCGACGTTCGCGATGCGTCGTTGACGACGCCGCCCGGGATCGACGGCATCGTCGTCGATGTGAAAATCTTCAGTCGCAAAGGCGTCGAGAAGGACTCCCGCGCAGAGGAGATCGAGCAAGAGCTGATCGAGCGCATGGAGAAGGATCTCAAGGACCAGATCCGCATCATTCGAGAAGAGGACCGTAAACGGTTGATCCAGTCGCTCGGGGACGAAAAACTCGTCGAACCGCTGACCGACCGGCGGACGGGTAACGTCCTGCTCGATGCGGGTGCGGTGCTCACGCGCGACGCGATGGCCGGTTTCGACACCGAGGATCTGCTCCGCTGCGTGATCAAGCCGTCCAAGAAGGTCAAGCAGGCTGAAATTCATCGTAGCGAGGAGCGCACCAAGAAGCGCATCAGCGTGCTACAGCAACTGACCAAGGACAAGATCGAGCAGATGCGCAAGGGCGACGAGCTGGCACCCGGCGTGATCAAAATGGTCAAGGTCTACGTGGCGATGAAACGCAAGCTGTCGGTGGGCGACAAGATGGCCGGCCGACACGGCAACAAGGGTGTCATCTCTCGTTTACTTCCCGAAGAGGACATGCCGTATCTGCCCGACGGAACGTCCGTCGAGGTCGTGCTGAACCCGCTGGGCGTGCCGTCGCGCATGAACGTTGGGCAGATCCTCGAGACGCACCTCGGTTGGGCCGCCGCGGCCCACGGGGACGCGCTCACGCGGATGATCGAGAAGGAGCGCGGCGAAGCTGCCGTCGAGATCCGGAGGAAGCTCAAGGAAGTGCTCCCTGGGCAAGACAGGCTCGAGTCCATCGATGACATGAGCGACGATCGCGCGATCGAGGTAGCCAAAGTACTGGCCGACGGCGTGCGCTTCGCCACGCCGGTTTTTGACGGTGCGACCGAGAAGGAGATCAAACACCAACTCGCGCTGGCCGGGTTGCCGAGTTCCGGGAAGATCGAACTGCGGGACGGGCATACCGGTGTCAAATTCGAGCAACTGGTGACCGTCGGTTACATCTATCTCATGAAACTATCGCACCTGGTAGACGATAAGATCCACGCTCGCTCGATCGGACCGTACTCGCTCATCACTCAGCAGCCGCTTGGCGGCAAGGCGCAGTTCGGTGGTCAGCGGTTCGGCGAGATGGAGGTATGGGCGCTGGAGGCCTACGGCGCTGCGCATATCCTCCAGGAACTCTTGACGGTGAAGTCCGACGATGTGTACGGGCGAACCAAGATTTACGAAGCGTTGGTCAAAGGCGAAACGGCCGTCGAACCGGGATTGCCCGAGTCGTTCAATGTCCTCGTTCGCGAGCTGCAGAGCTTGTGCCTGGACGTGGAACTCTTGAGCGATAGCGACGACGTCCCAGGGCCGGCGACGATCTAACCCGGAGGAGCTCGTGAGCAGACCCCCGTTTTTGTTCGACAAAGCCAGGACGATCAACGACTTCAATGCGATCCGTATCTCTCTGGCGAGCCCGGAGAAGATTCGCTCCTGGTCGCACGGCGAAGTCGTCAAACCCGAGACGATCAACTACAGGACGTTCAAGCCCGAACGCGACGGGCTGTTTTGCGCCAAGATCTTCGGTCCGGTGACGGACTGGGAATGCTTGTGCGGCAAGTTCAAGCGTATGAAGCACCGCGGTGTCGTTTGCGACAAGTGCGGCGTCGAGGTAACGCAGTCCAAGGTGCGCCGCGAGCGCATGGGTCACATCGAACTGGCCAGCCCGGTCAGCCACGTGTGGTTCTTCAAGGGCCTGCCTAGCCGCATCGGCCACTTGCTGGACATGCCGCTCCGGGATCTCGAACGGATTCTCTATTTCGAAGCCTACGTGGTCATCGATCCGCTCGACGTCCCGGACTTGCACGAAAAAGAGATCCTGAGCGAAGAGCAATACCGCGAGCTTCAGGCGGAGCACCCGGACGATTTCGTCGCTGGGATGGGCGCTGAGGCGATCAAAGAAATCCTCGCGCGTGTCGAGGTCGAGAGCTTGGCGGCCGAAATGCGCGACCTGATGCGCAGCGAAACGTCGCAGCAAAAGCGGCTCAAGTACGCAAAGCGGCTCAAGGTTGTCGATGCGTTCCGCAAGTCGGGCAACCGTCCAGAGTGGATGATCCTGGATGTGATTCCGGTCATCCCACCGGAGTTGCGGCCGCTGGTGCCGCTGGACGGGGGGCGCTTCGCGACGTCAGATCTCAACGACCTGTACCGCCGCGTGATCAACCGCAACAACCGGTTGAAGAAGTTGCTCGACCTCAAGGCTCCCGACGTGATCGTACGTAACGAGAAGCGCATGCTCCAGGAAGCGGTCGATGCGCTGTTCGACAATGGTCGGCGGGGCCGTGTCCTGCGTGGTAGCAATAACCGACCGCTGAAGTCGTTGTCCGATACGATCAAGGGTAAGCAGGGGCGTTTCCGCCAAAACCTCCTGGGCAAGCGCGTCGATTACTCCGGCCGTTCGGTCATTGTGGTCGGTCCCGAACTGAAACTGCACCAGTGTGGTCTGCCCAAGAAGATGGCACTCGAATTATTCAAGCCTTTCATCTACAACAAGCTCGAAAAAGAGGGCCTGGTTTCGACGATCAAGGCGGCCAAGGAAATGGTCGAGTCGGAGAGCCCCGAGGTGTGGGACTACCTCGAAGAGGTGATCAAGGAGCACCCCGTGCTGCTCAACCGAGCCCCGACCTTGCACCGGTTGGGCATCCAGGCCTTCGAGCCCGTGTTGATCGAGGGCAAGGCGATCAAGATCCATCCGCTGGTGTGCACCGCGTTCAACGCCGATTTCGACGGCGATCAGATGGCCGTCCACGTACCGCTGTCGGCCAAAGCGCAGATCGAGGCGTCGGTTTTGATGTTGTCGACCAACAACATCCTGAGCCCCGCCAATGGCCTGCCGATCGTCAACCCCAGCCAGGACATCGTGCTCGGAATTTACTACCTCACACAGGAGGTCTCGGGGACGCACGGGGAAGGCCGCGTGTTCTCGTCGGCGGAAGAAGTTCTCGTGGCCTATCAGTGCAACGAGGTCGAGACGCTGACGCCGATCATCCTGCGCTTGAGCGGGGCGTTGATCGACCTTACTACGCTGGCTCCGAAGGAACGCGACGACGTCGTTCGTGCGCCGGTCCTCGAGGTCACGAATTACCGACTGCGCACAACGGTCGGTCGGGTGCTGTTCAACGATGCGTTGCCCGAGGGTCTGCCGTTTCTCAACGGCTTGCTCAATAAGAAGGGGCTTCAATCGTTCGTGCACCACGTTTATCTGCGACACGGGATCCATGCCACCGTTTCGCTGGTCGATGAGTTAAAGGACATCGGCTTCCTATACGCCACCCGGGCGGGTGTTTCGATCGGTATTGACGATATGGTCGTACCGCCGGAGAAAGTTCGGATGGTCGAGGCTGCTCGCCAAGAGCAGATCAACGTCGAGAAACAGTTCCTCGACGGTCTGATCACCAACCGCGAGCGCTACAACAAGGTGATTGCGATCTGGTCCGACGCCACCGAGAAGGTATCGGAGGCGATGTTCCGCGAGATGACGCGGCGCGAGGAAGTCGACAAGGAGTTCAACCCGATTTTGATGATGGCTGACTCCGGGGCGCGTGGATCGAAACAACAGATGCGCCAGCTTGCGGGGATGCGTGGCCTGATGGCCAAGCCGTCGGGCGAGATTATCGAGACGCCGATTACCGCCAACTTCCGCGAAGGGTTGAACGTCCTTCAGTACTTCATCTCGACTCACGGCGCGCGCAAGGGTCTTGCCGATACGGCACTCAAGACTGCCAACTCGGGGTACCTAACGCGGCGGCTCGTCGATGTGTCACAAGACGTGATCATCACGCACGAGGACTGCCAGACGGCAGAAGGGATCGAGGTCGCCCGCATCGAAGAGGGCGGCGAGATTATTGAAGAACTGCGCGACCGCATTGTCGGCCGTGTAACGCTTGAGGACGTCGTCGATTCCAACACCGGCGAGGTGCTGGTGCCGCGCAACTCGATGATCGACGAGGACCTGGCCCAGGTCGTTCAGGATGCGGGGTTGCAAACCGTGCGAATCCGATCTGTGCTGACCTGCGAATGTGAACGTGGTGTCTGCATTCGTTGTTACGGCCGCAACCTGGCCACGGGACGCCATGTCGAAATGGGAGAGGCCGTCGGGGTGATCGCGGCGCAGTCGATCGGAGAACCCGGCACGCAGTTGACGATGCGTACGTTCCACATCGGCGGTACGGCACGTATCGAGGAGCAGTCCGGGATCGAGGCCAGCAACGGCGGCACGGTCTATTACGAGAACCTGAAGACGGTGGTCAACCGCCACGGGAAACCGACGGCAATCAATCGCAACGGTGCGATCGTGATCAAGGACCGTGAGGGTCGCGAGCGTGAGCGCTACAACATCGTCTATGGCGCCGCACTGGAAGTTCGCGACTCCGAGGTCGTGGAACGCGGTTCGAAGCTGGCCGAATGGGACCCCTACAACTTCTCGATCCTGACCGACATTGACGGGATCGTGCAGTTCCAGGACATCGAGGCTGGCGTGACGATGAAGGAGGAGGTTGACGAGATCTCGGGTCTGGCGCAACGCGTGATCATCCAAAGCCAGGATGAGAAACGCCATCCGCAGTTGCTCGTGCGAGACGCGAAGGGCAAGACCGAGCGCAAGATCCTGCTGCCAATTAACGCCAGCTTGATGGTGCATGACGGCGCCGAAGTTCGTGGTGGTGACGTACTGGCCAAGATCCCGCGTGCGACGACCAAGACCAAGGACATCACGGGCGGTCTGCCGCGCGTGGTCGATCTCTTCGAGGCCCGTCACCCCAAGGACCCCGCCGTGATGGCGGAAGTCGATGGTGTCGTGCATTACGGTGATATCGTCAAAGGTTCGCGAAAGGTCATCGTGAAGACCGAGGACGGCGAGGAAATGGAGTACAGCATCCCGAAGGGCCTGCATGTGACCGTGCAGGAGAGTGAGGAAGTCACGGCGGGTGATGCCTTTACCGACGGTCCGAAAGATCCGCACAAGATCCTTGAGATCCTGGGCGAACGCGAGCTTCAGGAGTACCTGCTCGACGGCATCCAGGAGGTTTACCGTCTCCAGGGCGTGCAGATCCACGACAAGCACATCGAGGTCGTGGTGCGGCAGATGATGCGCTGGATCAAGGTCGAGGATTCGGGAGACACCGAGTTCATCGTCGATCAACAGGTGGACAAATTCCGTTTCGTCCGCGAGAACGAGCGCGTCCTCGAGGATGGTGGAGCGCCTGCACGCGGCCGTCCGCTGCTGCTGGGTATCACGAGGGCCTCGCTGGCGACGGAGTCGTTTATCTCTGCAGCGAGTTTCCAGGAAACCACCCGTGTCTTGACCGAGGCGTCGATCTCGGGCAGGGTGGACTTCCTGCGCGGTCTCAAGGAGAACGTGATCATGGGCCGGCTAATCCCCGCCGGGACCGGTATGGAGCTGTACACCTCGCTGCAAATCGAGCCCGACGGCCCGCCGGCCTACGAGGAGGAGTTGCCGATGGGAGTGATGCCAACGGAAGGTGCGCACGAGGAGCCGGAGCCGGACACCGACCGCTTCGCGGAGATGATCCGTGCGGCGGCGGCGGCCGCGTCGGCGAGTGAGCCCAGCCAAGCTTCCTAGACCTGACCCCATTCTGTCGCGGCCCGGAAAGTAAAGGAAATCGCAACGAATTCGTGGCGGCCCCACGGGTGGCGGCCTTGAAGCGTTCAGCCAAGCTTGCTAGACTCCCTGGGTTTTGCACCCCAAAATCGGGATAGCACTCTCCGCCAAACGTGGAGCAGGGGGTTCTCTCGGTTTTTGAATCCTGGACTTTATTTACGACACGAAGAGAGACGAAGAAAGTGCCGACGATCAACCAACTGGTTCGCAAGGGCCGCGAAAAAATCAAGGTCCGGACCAAGTCTCCGGCCCTGAACGGCTGCCCGCAGCGTCGCGGCGTATGCGTTCGCGTGTACACCTCGACGCCGAAGAAACCGAACTCGGCGTTGCGTAAAGTTGCGCGCGTGCGATTGACCAACGGGATCGAGGTCACGACCTACATCCCCGGTGTCGGTCATAACTTGCAGGAACACTCGATTGTGATGATTCGCGGCGGACGCGTGAAGGATCTACCCGGCGTGCGTTACCACGTCGTGCGTGGAACCCTCGACGCTGTCGGTGTTGAAGGACGACGCCAGAGCCGTTCAAAGTACGGCGCCAAGCGTCCGAAATCCTAACCGGAGCAAGAGAAAACGATGCCGCGAAGAGGTCATGTCCCGAAACGAAAGGTGCTGCCGGATCCGGTGTACCAGTCGCCGTTGGTGACCAAGTTCATTAATTGCATGATGCTCGACGGTAAGCGATCGACGACGGAACGCATCTTCTACGGAGCGATGGATACCATCAAGGAACGCACGAACGAAGATCCGCTAAAGGTATTTCGTAACGCGGTGGATAATGTCAAGCCGGCGCTCGAGGTCAAGTCTCGCCGAGTCGGGGGTTCGAACTATCAGGTCCCGGTCGAAGTGCGACCGCAACGTCGCATGGCATTGGCACTCCGCTGGTTGATCAGTTTCGCACGCGCCCGTTCGGAGAAGTCGATGGACGAGAAGCTCGCGAACGAAATTGTAGATGCCGCGAACGGTCGCGGTGCAGCGTTTAAGAAGAAAGAAGATACACACCGGATGGCCGAGGCGAACAAGGCGTTCGCGCACTTCCGGTGGTGACCGAATTGAGTTAGTAACTCGTTTTTGCGACCCGTAGGTGGGCAGCCAAACCGCGGGGGTGCGTGGTTCTTTGACGTGGCACGGAAGACTCCTCTAAAGAGGATTCGCAATATCGGCATCATGGCGCACATCGATGCCGGTAAGACGACAACGACTGAGCGAATCCTGTTCTATACGGGGATCACCTATAAGATGGGTGAGGTCCACGATGGGACTGCGACCATGGACTGGATGGCGCAGGAACAGGAACGCGGCATCACCATCACGTCGGCCGCCACGACCTGTTTCTGGAAAGATCACCGTATCAACATTATCGATACGCCTGGCCATGTGGATTTCACCGCCGAGGTCGAGCGCTCGTTGCGTGTGCTCGACGGCGCCATAGCCGTGTTCTGCGCGGTGGGTGCGGTCGAACCGCAGTCCGAAACCGTTTGGCGGCAAGCCGACAAATACGGTGTACCGCGAATCGCCTTTGTCAATAAAATGGATCGCACGGGCGCCGATTTCGAGGCCGTTTGCGATCAGATGGCCAGCCGCCTGTCGACCCGTCCGGTCCCCGTGCAACTGCCGATCGGCGCGGGCGACGACTTCGAAGGGGTGATCGATCTGGTCGAGATGAAGGCGCTCACTTGGCCGGCCGAAGAACTCGGCTCCGAGGCGGTGGCCGGAGAAATTCCGGAGGCGCTGATGAGCAAGGCCGCGGCGGCGCGGGATCGCATGGTCGAAGCGGCCTGTGAAGTCGATGATCGACTCCTGGCCAAGTACATCAACGGCGAGAAACTTAGCGACGACGAGATCCGTGGCGGTTTGCGGCGCGGCACGTTGGAGAACCGTCTGACGCCGATCCTGTGTGGCAGCGCGTTCCGTAACAAGGGCGTGCAGCCGCTGCTCGACGGTGTCCTGCACTACCTGCCTTCGCCGCTCGAGGTCGCGGCGATCGAGGGTACGGTTCCCGGCCAGGACGTGAAAGTGACTCGCAAAGCGGACGACGACGAGCCGTTCGCGGCACTCGTATTCAAAATCATGACCGATCCGTTCGTCGGCCACCTCGCGTTCGTTCGCGTCTATTCGGGCTCGCTCGAGACCGGCGCGTACGTGTACAATCCGGCCAAGGGGAAACGCGCACGGGTCGGGCGCCTGCTCAAGATGCACGCCAACAAGCGTGAAGAGATCAAGCAAGTCTGGAGCGGGGACATCGCCGCGGTGATCGGATTACGCGACGTCACGACGGGCGAGACGATCTGCGACGAGAAACACCCGATCGTGCTGGAGTCGATGGATTTTCCGGAGCCGGTGATCCAGTTGGCGATCGAGCCCAAGACCAAGGCCGATCAGCAAAAGTTGGGCACGGCGTTGGCCAAACTGGCGCAGGAGGATCCGACGTTCCAGGTCAGCGTTGACCAGGAAACCGGTCAGACCCTGATTGCAGGGATGGGCGAGCTCCATCTCGAGATCCTGGTCGATCGTCTACGGCGGGAATTTTTGGTCGGCGCCAACGTGGGGACGCCACAGGTCGCCTATCGGGAGACGATCCAGACTGCTGCGAAAGGCGAGAAGCGTTTCTCGAAGCAGACCGGTGGACGCGGCCAATTCGCGCACGTCCGACTGCGTGTCGAGCCGGCCGGCGCCGATGCGGGTCTGGTCTTCGACAACAACATCAGGGGTGGGGCGATCCCCCGCGAGTTCATCTCCGCGGTCGAGGGCGGCTGCAAGGAGGTCATGGACGGCGGGATCCTCGCCGGCTACCCGATGCGCGACGTTCGTGTCGATCTCTACGACGGCTCGTTCCACGAGGTCGACTCATCGGAGATGGCCTTCAAAATCGCCGGTGCGATGGCTTTCCGCAAAGCCTGTCTCCAAGCGCGTCCGTTGCTGCTCGAACCAGTGATGCGAGTCGAGGTAACACTCCCCGAGGAATACATGGGAGACGTGATCGGCGACCTCAATGCCCGCCGCGGCAAGATTCGAAATATCGAAACTCGCCAGAAGCTGCAAGTGATTCGTTCGTTGGTGCCGATGGCGGAGATGTTCGGTTACGCGACCGATCTGCGTTCGGCTACGCAGGGTCGAGGCAACTACACGATGCAGTTCGGTCAATACGAAGAAGTTCCCAAAGCGATCGGTGAAGAGGTCGTCGCCCGGGTCAGCGGAACCGTCGGGCGCTAGGAGGAGAAGCGATGCCGAAGGAAAAGTTTGATCGATCCAAGCCGCATGTCAACGTGGGAACGATTGGCCACGTGGATCACGGCAAGACGACATTGACGGCGGCGATCACGATGACGTTGGCGAGAGGCAACGACAAGGTTACCGCGCGGACGTTCGATTCGATCGACAATGCTCCGGAGGAGCGCGAGCGCGGGATCACGATTGCGACGGCCCATGTGGAGTACGAGACGGACAAGCGTCACTATGCTCACGTCGATTGCCCGGGTCACGCGGACTACATCAAGAACATGATCACGGGCGCGGCGCAGATGGACGGTGCGATTTTGGTAGTTTCGGCTGCGGACGGTCCGATGCCTCAGACGCGGGAGCACATTTTGCTGGCGCGTCAGGTGGGCGTGCCTGCGATCGTGGTTGCGTTGAACAAAGTCGACTTGGTGGACGATCCTGAGTTGCTGGATCTGGTCGAGTTGGAAGTGCGCGAGTTGCTGAGTCAGTACGAGTTTCCCGGCGACGACATCCCGATCTGCCGGGTGTCGGCGTTGAAGGCGATGGAGGGGGACTCGGAGGCACAGGACGGCGTCAAGGCGTTGATGGATACGGTCGACAGTTACATTCCGATACCGGAGCGCGCGGTGGATCGGGACTTCCTGATGCCGATCGAGGACATTTTTTCGATTTCGGGTCGCGGCACGGTGGTGACGGGGCGGATCGAGCGCGGCCGGGTAAAGGTCGGCGAGGAGATCGAGATTGTGGGCATCCGCGAGACGACGAAGAAAGTCGTGACGGGTGTGGAGATGTTCAACAAGTTGCTAGACTCCGGCGAGGCCGGGGACAATGTGGGTTTGTTGCTTCGCGGCGTGGATCGGGACGACGTGGAGCGCGGCCAGGTTTGCGCGAAGCCGGGTTCGATCACCCCGCACACGAAGTTCAAGGGTGAGGTTTACGTTTTGACGAAGGAAGAGGGCGGCCGTCACACGCCGTTTTTCACGGGATACCGTCCGCAGTTTTATTTTCGCACGACGGATGTGACGGGTGCCGCGGAGCTTCCTTCGGGTATCGAGATGGTCATGCCCGGCGACAACGTGACGATCGACGTGAACCTGGGGACGCCGATCGCGATGGACAAGGGGTTGCGCTTCGCGATCCGCGAGGGCGGTCGTACGGTCGGTGCAGGCACCGTTACCGAAGTCAAGGAGTAGGTTTTTCCTGGTGGCTTCGCGTGGCTGCCCGCCGGTTGAGTGGGGACGCACGGGAGGCATCGGATTGGATCCCTCTTTCGCAAACGCTCGAGGGTTGAGACAAGCATGGTAAATGAAAAAATTCGCATCCGGCTCAAAGCCTACGATCATCGGATCCTGGACCAGTCCACGAGTGAAATCGTGGATACGGCCAAGCGTACCGGGGCGTCCGTGGTGGGCCCGATCCCGCTGCCGACCGTGCGCAACCGTTGGACGGTATTGCGCTCGCCACACGTGGACAAGAAGTCGCGCGAGCAGTTCGAGATCCGGACCCACAAGCGTTTGCTGGACATCCTGCAGCCGACGCCGGAAACGGTGGACGCATTGATGAAACTGGATCTTCCGGCCGGTGTCGACGTCGAGATCAAGGCCTTCGGGCAGAAGACACCAAAGACGCCAAAGACGTAGACGAGGGTAATAACGATGGTTGAAGGGCTAATCGGTAGAAAAGTCGGGATGACTCAATTATTCGAGGAAGACGGCAAGGTCACACCGGTGACCGTGATCGAGGCGGGTCCGTGCGTCGTCGTGCAACGCAAGACGGCTGACAGGGACGGCTACGAAAGCGTGCAATTGGGCCTCGTCGACCCGGCGGCGGCCAAACGTGCGAACAAACCACAGAAAGGCCACCACGACAAGGCCGGTGTTCCACCAACCCGCCTCCGTCGCGAATTCGCGTTGATCGGCGACGACGAGGTCAAAGCCGGTGACGCGGTTTCGGTCAAGATCTTCGAAGGGGTGTCCAACGTGGACATCGTGGGAACGTCGAAAGGTCGCGGTTTTCAGGGTGTGATCAAGCGTCACGGGTTCAAGGGCGGCGGCGCGACCCACGGCTCGATGTTCCACCGGTCCCCAGGTTCGATCGGCCAGTCGGCATCGCCCTCCAAGGTGATGAAGGGCATGCGCGGCCCCGGGCAGATGGGCAACAAGCGGATTACGTGCAAGAACGTGAAGATCGTGCGAATCGATGAAGAGAAGAACCTGTTGCTGGTTCGGGGCTCGGTCCCCGGCTCCAGGGGTACCGCGTTGATGATCCGACGTTCGAAATCAGCCGCCACGGCCGGTTGAAGACCTGTTGAGGACGAAAGATGTCTGAGATTCAAGTACGGAGTTGGAGCAACCGCAAGGTGGGGACGCTCGAGTTGAGCCCCGCCGTCTTCGACTACCCGTGGAAGGAGCATCTCGTGTGGGAGGCGGTCCAGGCTTACCAGGCCGGGGGACGCGCAGGAACGCACAAGACCAAGAACCGCAAGCTGGTCTCGGGTGGTACCCGTAAGCTGTGGCGTCAGAAGGGAACCGGCCGTGCACGTACGGGCGACAATCGCTCGCCGCTGTGGCGCCACGGCGGGATCGTCCACGGGCCGCAACCACGCGACTACTCGTGGAAGTTCCCCAAGAAAATGAGATCCAACGCGATTCGCTCGGTCCTGGCGCAAAAACTTCGTGAGGGTAAGTTGATTTGCCTCAGCGCATTCGACTTGAAGGATCACAAGACCAGTGCGCTCGAATCTGCACTCGCCGGCAAGCTGGGACTCGCGGCCAAGACGTTACTCGTTCCGCTCGAGGATGAGCGCAACCTCGAGCTGGCGGCCCGCAATAATCCGCGGCTTTCCGTGGTACGTGCGCTGGGCCTCAGTGTCGTGGATTTGATCGATTGCGACACGGTCGTGTTCGCCGAGGATGCGCTCAAGCGCCTGAATGAGGTATTGGCGTAATGAAACACGAATTCCGCGCGGTTCGACAACCGCTGATCACCGAAAAATCAACGTTGATTCGCGAGTCCGAAGGGACGTACTGCTTCAAGGTGCATATCCATGCGAACAAGCTCGAGATCGCCCGCGCGGTCGAGAAGCTGTTCGAGAAGGACAAAGTCAAGGTGGCGTCCGTGCGGACCGCCCGCGTCAAGGGCAAGACGAAACGCATGGGGCGCTTCATCGGGAAGCGGCCCGACTGGAAGAAGGCCTGGGTCAAGTTGACGGCGGATTCGGGTGAGATCGAATTCTTTGAAGCGAGTTAGGACGGGCAGGGAAAATCATGGCAATCAAGAAGTACAAACCGACTAGCCCGGCACGCCGGACGATGACTCGCATCGTCCGCGAGTCCAGCACGACCAATGCGCCATACAAGCCGCTGGTCAAGAAGCTGTCCAAGAACGGCGGTCGGGACAACCGTGGGCATATCGCGGTGCGGCATCGAGGCGGCGGCCACAAACGTCGGTACCGTGTGATCGACTTCCGTCGCGACAAGTTCGATATCCCGGCCAAGGTCGAGAAGATCGAGTACGATCCGAACCGTTCCGCCGATATCGCGCTGGTGTGTTACGCCGACGGGGAACGCCGCTACATTCTCGCGCCGAAAGGGCTCCAGATCGGCCAGCAAATCATTTCCTCGCTCAAGGCGGATATTCAGTCGGGTAACTGTTTGCCGCTCGAATCGATCCCGCTGGGCACCGAAGTGCACAACATCGAAATGCGTCCCGGCAAAGGAGGGCAGATGGTCCGTTCTGCCGGCACATCGGCGCAATTGATCGCGAAAGAAGGTCGCTATGCGCTATTGCGCATGCCTTCCGGTGAGATGCGCCGGATCCTGATGGTGTGCCGTGCGACCATCGGCCAGATCGGTAACCTGGACCATGAAAACGCGAACAGCGGTAAAGCCGGTCGCAACCGCTGGCTCGGTTGGCGTCCCACCGTACGTGGCGTAGTCATGAACCCGGTGGACCACCCGCACGGTGGCGGAGAAGGCCGCACCTCCGGTGGCCGCCATCCTGTTACGCCCTGGGGCGTCCCGACCAAAGGTAAGAAAACTCGCAATAACCGGCGCACGGGAAAGTACATCGTGCGCCGCCGCAAGACCGGCAAGTAACGGACGAGGTAGGCGATGGCTCGATCGATTTCAAAGGGTCCCTTCGTGGATCTCCACTTGCAAAAGAAAGTGGACGAACTGAACAAAAAGAACGACAAGCAAGTTATCAAGACATGGTCGCGTCGTTCCACGGTAACCCCGGACATGGTCTCGCACACGATCGCTATACACAACGGTAGGAAGTTCATCCCGGTGTTCATCACCGAGAACATGGTCGGGCACAAACTCGGTGAGTTTTCCCCGACCCGGACGTTCAGAGGACATGCCGCCAGAGGCGGTTCATCGTCCCGCTAACGGGTAACGAGGAAGGCGATGGTAGCGACAGCAAGACTAAGGTACCTGGGTGTCTCGCCGCAGAAAGTTCGTCTGGTCGTGGACCAAGTGCGGGGGAAGCCTGTGGAGGAAGCCATCGGCATCCTGCACTACTGTCCTAAACGGGTCGCGAAGGCCCTCGAGAAACTGCTCAAGTCGGCTGTTGCCAATGCTCAACAAAAGGATCCCGAGTTGGATGTCGATCGTTTGGTGATCTCACAGGCGCTGGTCGACCCTGCGCCGACGATGCGGCGGTCGCGTAACCGGGCAATGGGAAGGATTTTTCCAATTTTGAAACGAGCCTGCCACGTGCAGTTCGACCTGGATGTTTCCCGGTCGGCCGCCCAGGGCTGATAGGGACGAGGGAACAAGATGGGTCAAAAAGTCCATCCGTACGGCTTTCGTATCGGCATCAACAAGACCTGGCGTTCGCGCTGGTACTCGGAGAAGAAGTACGCCGAACTGTTGCACGAGGATCTTGAGTTGAGGGCCGACCTCAAAAAGAAACTCGGGCATGCCGGGGTTTCGGCGATCGAGATCGAACGCGCGGCGAACAAACTCAAGGTCAACATCCTGACCTCCCGTCCGGGGATCATCATCGGACGCAAGGGGAGTGAAGTCGATCGTCTGAAGGAAGAGATCCACAAGCGTACGAATCGTGAGGTATTTATCAATATTCTCGAGATCGAGAAGCCCGAGGTCGACCCGCAGCTCGTCGCCGAGGCAATCGCGATGCAGTTGACCCGCCGGGTCGCGTTCCGCCGTGCCATGCGCAAGGCGGTCGAATCGGCGCAGCGCTTCGGCGCGAAAGGCATCAAGGTGCGTGTAGCCGGCCGGCTCGGCGGAGCGGAGATTGCTCGCTCGGAGTGGTACCTGGAAGGCCGGCTGCCGTTGCACACGCTGCGCGCCGACGTGGGCTACGGCTTCACCGAAGCCAAAACAACCTACGG